>Ga0209233_1000106_pt1 | contig 268795 bp, 237 predicted proteins | sample AraplaCL_Cvi_mCL_FD_184269 | JGI IMG/M metagenome (GOLD analysis project Ga0209233, IMG submission 184269) | Arabidopsis root microbial communities from the University of North Carolina, USA - plate scrape CL_Cvi_mCL (SPAdes) (version 2) | ecosystem: Host-associated > Plants > Roots >... | reverse complement strand
CGTCCTGGCCGCGGTGCTGGAGGACGGTTAGCGCGTCATACAGCGCCTGATTGACGTTCGACTTACCGACGATACCGACGATGCCACACATGCGACGCAACCCCTACTTAATGAAACTGAACTGAACACATCTCACTGCGGCGTTTTGGCCGTCGGCAAGAGATGCTCCTTGAACGGTATGTCAGCGGGTACGCTGATACCGCTGGCCAGCCACTGACTGCTCCACCCTAATATGAGGTTTTTGGACCAGTCTGCAACCAATAGAAATTGTGGCACGAGCCTTGACTCCTGCCACCACTTATCCTGCTGAACCGGGCCCAGACTCAAGAGCCCGACGGCGGTGACCACCAGCAGCGCGCCACGCGCCGCGCCGAAGGCCATGCCAAGAAAACGGTCGGTCCCGGACAGGCCGGTGACGCGAACCAGTTCGCTGATAAGGTAATTGATCATTGCGCCCACAATTAAGGTGGCGACAAAGATGATGGCACAGCCCGCGATCACGCGAGCCGACGGTGTTTCGATGTATCCGGTGAGGTACTCGGACAGTGAGCCACCAAACATCCAGGCAACGGCTCCTGCGATGATCCAGGTCAGCAGCGATAAGGCTTCCTTGACGAAGCCGCGGCTCAGACTGATCAAAGCGGAGATGGCGACGATCGCGACGATCGCCCAGTCAACCCAGGTAAATGGCACAGTGCAGCCTACAGACGGATAAGGCGGCGCATTTTAGCAGAGCCTATGGCTGTCGGTAAGCTGCGATTTCAAGTGCATTTGAAATCAAATGGTTATAACCAACGCCAATGCCTGTGATCGCCCCACCTGCATCCCCCGGTAGCAGCCGAACGCAGCCTTCGGCAGCTGCTACGGGGGCGTGATGCCTTTAGCCGCGTTCAGGCTGGAAGCGAACGACAAAACCCTTGAGGTTCTGCTGCCGACCCAGCAGGTCACGCAGGCGATCAGCCTCTGCACGCTCGATCAACGGGCCGACAAACACCCGGTTCTTGCCATCGGCGGTACGGATGTAGGCGTTGTAACCCTGGCTGCGCAGGGTTTTCTGCAAGCTTTCGGCGCTTTCACGGCTCGACAGGCTGGCCAACTGCACCGACCAACTGACCGACAGGCCATTGGCATCGACGCGACTCTGGCTGGTGTCAGGCTTGCTCGGCGCCGCAGCGATCGGTTGCGCCGGGGCTGGAGTCGGTGCCGGTGCCGACTTGGCGGCAGGAGCCGGCGCTACCGGCTTGGCGGCAACCGGAGCTGGTGCGACAGGAGCGCTGGGAGCAATCGGCCTGGAAGGGGCTTTCTCGGCAGCAATCTCGTCATCGCCTGGAACCGGCTCCTGCGGCAACGCTTGCGGCTCCGGTACCACCACGGGCTCGATCTGTACCTGCGGCATTGCCGGGGCTTGAGGTGCAGCCGGGGCATGAACCACCACCTGACGCTGCTCATCTTCCCGGGAAAACAGCATTGGCAAGAAAATCACCGCCAATGCCACCAGAACCAGGGCCCCAACCATTCGCTGCTTGTACGCGTTATCCAGCAAAGCCATGTGCAGCTTCCTCCGTGGAGCGCCGAGCCAACCATTCGAGGGCTTCGGCAACACAATAAAATGATCCGAACAGCAGAATTTCATCTTCCGCCGTTGCCAGTTCGCACTGCCCTTCCAGGGCATCGGCGACACTTGCATAGGATGCTACCGACGCCCCAAGGTTCTGCAACGCAGCCTGCAAATCCGCAACCGGACGTGCGCGCGCAGAATCGAGCGGGGCGACAGCCCAATGCTGGACACTACCACTCAATTCGCTGACAACTCCATCGAGATCCTTGTCAGCCAACAAACCAAATACCGCCAACCGTCGACCCGCTATTGGCCGACGAGCCAAACGCTGGGCCAGATACTCGGCCGCATGCGGGTTATGCCCCACATCCAGCATCAGGTTCAGGCGCTTGCCGTGCCAGCTGAACTGGCGGCGATCCAGACGCCCGACCACTTTCGTCGCTTTCAATGCAGCGACAATTTGCTCGGCCTGCCATGGCAAACCCAGCAGCGCATAAGCCTGCAACGCCAGCGCGGCGTTTTCCATCGGCAGATCAAGCAACGGCAAGTCGTGCAGCTCTATTGCACCCCCTTGCAGATCGACACCCCGCCACTGCCAGTTCTGCTCGGTAATGCCCAAATCAAAATCACGACCCCGCAGGAAGAACGGGCAATCGAGCTCGCGCACTTTATCCAGCAGGGGTTGAGGCGGATTGAGGTCGCCACAGAGCGCAGGTGCGCCCTGACGGAAAATGCCAGCCTTTTCGAAGGCAACGGATTCACGGGTATTGCCGAGATAATCGGCGTGATCAACACCAATGCTGGTGACCAGTGCGACATCGGCATCCACCAGATTGACGGTATCCAGGCGTCCGCCGAGGCCGACTTCCAGCACCACCGCATCCAGACCTGCACGCTGAAACAGCCAGAACGCCGCCAGAGTGCCCACTTCGAAGTAGGTCAGGGAAATTTCACCGCGTCCGGCATCGATTGCCGCAAAGGCTTCGCACAACTGCGCATCAGTGGCTTCGACGCCATTGATCTGCACCCGCTCGTTGTAACGCAACAGGTGCGGAGAATTGTAGACACCGACCGTGAGCCCCTGCGCCCGCAGCAATGACGCCACGAACGCACAGGTAGACCCCTTGCCATTGGTGCCGGTGACCGTGATCACCCGAGGCGCCGGCTTGCCCAATCCCATCCGGGAGGCTACCTCTTGCGAGCGCGCAAGCCCCATGTCGATGGCTGACGGATGCAACTGCTCAAGGTAGGCGAGCCAGTCGCCAAGGGTACGTTCGGTCATAGGTTTGCAGGCACCGGCGGAACCACGATTGGCTCGACGGGCGCAGCCACGAACTCAGGCGTCGGCAGGCCCATCAGTTGTGCCAGCAGGTTACCCAGACGCGGACGCAGCTCCTGACGCGCAATAATCATGTCGATTGCGCCGTGCTCCAGCAGGAACTCGCTGCGCTGGAAGCCTTCCGGCAGTTTTTCACGTACGGTCTGCTCGATAACGCGCGGACCGGCGAAGCCGATCAGGGCTTTCGGCTCGCCGACGATCACGTCGCCGAGCATCGCCAGACTGGCGGAAACACCGCCGTAGACCGGGTCGGTCAGCACGGAGATGAACGGAATGCCTTCTTCGCGCAGACGCGCCAGTACCGCGGAGGTCTTGGCCATTTGCATCAGCGAGATCAGCGCTTCCTGCATCCGCGCACCACCGGAAGCGGCGAAGCAGATCATCGGGCAACGGTTTTCCAGCGCGTAGTTGGCCGCACGCACGAAGCGCTCGCCGACGATCGCACCCATCGAACCGCCCATGAAGGAGAACTCGAACGCCGATACCACCACCGGCATGCCCAGCAGGGTACCGCTCATGGAGATCAGTGCGTCTTTTTCGCCGGTCTGCTTCTGCGCAGCGGTCAGGCGATCCTTGTACTTCTTGCCGTCGCGGAATTTCAGACGGTCAACCGGCTCCAGGTCAGCACCCAGTTCGGCACGGCCTTCGGCATCCAGGAAGATGTCGATCCGCGCACGCGCGCCGATGCGCATGTGGTGGTTGCACTTGGGGCAAACATCCAGGGTCTTTTCCAGCTCTGGACGATACAACACCGCCTCGCAGGACGGGCACTTGTGCCACAGACCTTCAGGCACCGAGCTTTTCTTCACCTCGGAACGCATGATCGAAGGGATCAGTTTGTCTACTAACCAGTTGCTCATGCTTTCTTTCTCCAGTACCGGCGGCCCGAACGCTCTGGTTCGCAGCCCCGCGTATGCCCTTGAGCTAAATTCATGTGTGCGGCGATGATCGGTGGATAGCCGGGTCAGCAAGACTGACCTTCGTACAACCCAACAACCCTCAGCCATGCCTGCCTTATGCAGTACACCTGTTTCGTAACAGTGCAATGGACGGCGGCAGACTGCCAGCCGTCACATCGACTACACGCTAGTGCGCACTGCCTGTATAAACGCGCGAATCTTCGCGTGATCCTTGATGCCCTTGCTCTGCTCTACCCCACCGCTGACGTCCACCGCGTACGGGTGAACCCGGGCAATGGCCTCGGCCACATTGGCCGCCGACAGCCCACCGGCAAGGATGATCGGCTTGCTCAAACCTTGCGGTATCAATGACCAGTCAAAGGCCTCGCCGGTTCCACCGGGAACACCTTCGACATAGGTATCGAGCAAAATGCCGCTGGCTTTAGCGTAAAGATTGCAACTGGCAGCGATGTCGTCGCCCGCCTTGACCCGCAATGCCTTGATGTACGGCCGATGGTAACCCTCGCAATCGGCCGGGGTTTCGTCACCGTGGAACTGCAACAGGTCCAGCGGCACCGCGTCGAGAATCTCACCGAGCTCGCAGCGGCTGGCGTTGACGAACAAGCCCACCGTGGTCACGAATGGCGGCAACGCGGCGATGATCGCGCGGGCCTGCTGCACCGTTACCGCCCGCGGGCTTTTGGCATAGAACACCAGACCGATTGCGTCCGCCCCGGCCTCTACTGCCGCCAACGCATCTTCAATGCGGGTAATCCCACAAATTTTGCTGCGAACGGCTGACATGTCGTTTGAACCTCAGGGCAAATCCGGGAAAGTCCCGGATGGTAGCAAATGCATTCGAGGGCGTCAGCCGTCAAGTTCCGAGAAGCCGGTCAGGAAGTGCGGACCGATGTAACGCTCGGGCAACTCGAACTCGTCACGGTATTCGACCTGCACCAGGTACAGCCCGAATGGATGGGCCGTGACGCCACCGGTACGGCGGACCCGGCTTTCCAGCACTTCCTTGGCCCATTCCACCGGACGCTCACCGGCACCGATGGTCATCAGCACACCGGCGATATTGCGCACCATGTGATGCAGGAACGCACTGGCGCGGATATCCAGCACGATCATCTTGCCGTGCCGGGTGACACGCAGGTGATGGATTTCCTTGATCGGCGACTTGGCCTGGCACTGTCCGGCGCGAAAAGCGCTGAAGTCGTGGGTACCGATCAGATGCTGCGCCGCGTCGGCCATGCGCTGGACATCCAGCGGCCGGTGATTCCAGGTAACCTCTTCGTTGAGGTGCGCCGGGCGGATCTGATCGTTGTAGATCACATACCGATAACGCCGGGCAATCGCCTTGAAACGCGCATGAAAGTGCGCCGGCATGACCTTGGCCCAACTGACGCTGATGTCGTGGGGCAAGTTGATATTGGCGCCCATGACCCAGGCCTTCAACGAGCGGTCGACTTGCGTATCGAAATGCACCACCTGGCCACAAGCATGCACGCCGGCGTCGGTGCGACCTGCGCAGTGCAAGGACACCGGCGAGTCCGCGACCTTCGACAGCGCCGTTTCGAGGATTTCCTGCACGGTGGCCACACCGGACGCCTGACGCTGCCAGCCGCGATAGCGCGAGCCTTTGTATTCAACGCCCAACGCGATCCGGAAAAAGCCGTCGGCCGCCATTTCGGCGGCCGGGTTATCTATATTTGCCAAGGAATGACAGCCTGCTGATCTACGCAAAGGCGTGCATTATAAGGCCGCAGGGCCGGGACGCCATGTTCATGGTGTTTTTTGTTCGGGCCCCGATAAGCGATTTGACATTTGCATGCGCCGCCCGCAGTTTCGCTATATAGATAACCACATAACGAAAACCATAAACCTGACGAGACCCGACACATGAGCGCCATGCAAAAGGAAGCCGTTGGATTGGCCTACAGCCTGGAGGGAATGCTCCACGCCAAACGCAAGACCTGGGAGGCCATCGAAGAAGTGGCTCGCCGGATAAAGCCCGGCATGCTGGAGTCCGAAGCCCTGCATTTGGGGCTTGAAGTACTGACCGAGCTGGGCATGGACCGCATCTGGCACCCGACCAAGATCCGCTTCGGCGAGAACACCCTGAAAACCTTCAAGCAGCCTTCGAGCGGCGATCCGGTGCTGGGTGAAAACGACATTTTCTTCATTGATCTGGGTGTTGTATGGGATCGCCACGAAGGCGACTGTGGCGCCACGTTCACCACCGGCAACGACCCTGAAATGCAGGCCTGTGCAGCTGCCGCCAAAACCTTGTTCGATCAGGTCCACGATTATTGGCGAACCCACCAGGTTGCCGGGCCCGAGCTGTATCGCTACGCAGAAGAACTGGCATCCGCGATGGGCTGGGTATTGAACCTGGACATCAAGGGTCACAGGGTCAGCGACTTCCCCCACGCGATCTATCGCGCCGGCGATCTGGGCAATTTCGACGCCTGCCCGAATGTGGGACTGTGGATCCTCGAAATCCAGCTGGCCCACCCTACCCGACCGTTCGGTGCGTTTTACGAAGATTTGCTGGCTTAAAGTGATGCACTTGTGGCGAGGGAGCTTGCTCCCGCTGGGTTGCGAAGCGACCCCGAAATCTGCAATCGCATTCTTTTAGGTACTCCTCGCCAGAAGGCTTTACGACTGCTTCGCAATCGAGCGGGAGCAAGCTCCCTCGCCACGGGTTATGTGACCAATCCCTGAACCCCCGAAACAAAAACGGCAGCCTTGATGGGCTGCCGTTTTTGTTATGCGCTATCGGTCAATCAGGCTATACGCGCGAGCATTTCCTTGGCTTCGCTCTTCTGACCGTCATTACCCTCGCTGAGCACCTCACCGAGGATGTCCCGCGCGCCATCGTTGTCACCCATGTCAATGTAAGCCTGCGCCAGGTCCAGCTTGGTCGCGACTTCATCAGTGCCCGAGAGGAAGTCGAAATCGGGCTCACCCATCTCCATCTCCATCCCGGCCGCCGCGTCTTCAGCGGTGAAGCTTGGTTCGGCGATAGGCGGATGCTCCAGGCTACCGGACAAACGATCCAGCTCGGCATTGACGTCATCCAGCTCGGACATGAAGTCGTCCGGCTCAGGCTTGGCGTGAACGTCGGCTTCCTCCGCCAGCGACAAATCGAAATCGGCCGGCAACTCCAGATCATCAAGCGCCGCTTCAGTGACTGCCGGCGACTCGACCGCTGGCAGGTCTTTCAGATCGTCGTCGAGGTTGAGCAGGAACTCGTCGTCGGACAGGGTCGATCCCGGTACGTCGCCGCCCAGATCAAGGTCGAAATCCGACAGATCATCCAGGCTGTCCTTGGCTTCGGTTTGCTGTTGCAGAACAGATTCGAAGCTCAGTTCGTCATCGAGCGGAAAAGCGTCCAGATCCAACGCCGGCTCTGGTGTAACAACTGCTGGCGATGCTGCTTCCAGATCATCCAGGCTCAGGTCGAAGGCGCTGTCGAAGTCATCATCGGCCGGTGCAGCTTCAGGTTCCGGCGCCTTCTTGGGCTCCTCGTGCAGCAGGTCCTTGACGTACTGCGCATCCAGTTCGGCAGCCACCGCTGCGGCAGCGATGCCGCCAACCGCTGCCACGGCAACCATCGCCGGAAAGCGGCTTTTCAATTGTTCAACGTCAGCATGATTTTTGCCATTGGCCACCAGCTGACGCTCTTGCGCCACGAACGCACTGCGATCGCCCTGCTGGCCGTAGACTTCCATCAGTTTCAAGCGCAGGTCGCTGCGTTGCGGCTCTTGCTTGATGCCGTCTTCAAGCAGGCTGGCGGCCTGGTTCAAACGCCCGGCATTGATGTGCGACTGGGCTTGCGCCAGTACATCGTCCGAACGCTCGGCCGCCGGAGCGACCAATGGCGCAGCAATCGGCGGTGTCACGACCACCGGCGCCACAACTGGAGCTGGAGCTGGAGCTGGAGCCGTTGCAAGCTTGACGGCTGGCGGCGGCACCTCAAGGCCTTCGAAGCTGCTTTCCGGCAGATCGAGGTCTTGCGTCAAGTCCGACTCTTCAGCCAGTGCCTTCGCCATGCGCTTGTGCTTCTCGGCTTCCTGCTGAGCCTTGCGCCGACGCGCCAGCAACAACAGCAGCAACAGCACCACCACGGCACCGCCACCCACCAGACCCAGGAGTATCGGATTGGTCAGCAGTTCGTTGTACTTTTGCTCGTCACTCGCTGCCGGGGCTGCCTGAATCGGCGCCTCGGCAGGCACTGCGGCCGGCGTTGCCTCTGGGGCTACCGCGGGTGCGGGCGCCGCCGACTGGGCAACCAGATCAGCCGACATCGGAGCCGAAGGTTTAGCAGCACCAGCACCTGCGCCCGAGCCTTCTGCCTCCAGCTTGGCCAGTTGATTATTTTTCAGCTCGATCAAGCGCTGGAGTTTGTCCATCTGACTCTGCAAGTCAGTTATGCGGCTTTTCAGCTCGGCATTGTCACGACGGGTCGTATCGAGGCCTTCCTGGGCTACCGCCAGCTTGTTGCCGATGGCCTTGCTATCGCCCGCTGCGCCTTTACCACCTTTTTTGCCGGGCTCGCCCGAGACCAGGCTCAGGCGGTCCTTGGCAGCTCCCTGCGGCGCGAGCACATCATGCCCGCGTTTGGTTGCATCAAGCTGTTGCGCCTGCACCCGGTGAACCGAGCGACGCCCCTGACGCCAGGCCGTGTTCTGCGCAGCGACTTCGGCAATGGCTTTAGGCTGCGGCAGGCTGGTGCTTTGCGTGGCGTCCGGCAGACGCAAGACCTGACCGGTTTTCAGCCGGTTGATGTTGCCATCGATGAAGGCGTCCGGGTTCAGGGCCTGAATCGCCAGCATGGTTTGCTGGATCGAGCCGCCATTGCGTGCCTTCGCGGCGATTTCCCACAAGGTGTCGCGCGGCGTCGTGACGTGCTGCTTAGGCTTGCTCGCGCCAGTCACCGGTGCATTGATCGCCGGCGCTTGAGCCGGTGCGGATTGCGCAGCAGCGTCAGCCGTCTGCGGCGAGAATTTGGACGGATCGAGCAGTACGCTGTAGTCGCGCAGCAGTCGGCCGCTTGGCCACATCACCTGAACCAGGAATTTCACCATCGGCTCGGAGAGTGGCTGACTTGAAGTCACCCGCAGGATGCTTTTACCGCTGGCATTGAGCACTGGCGTGAATGTCAGGTCGTTGAGGAACGCCTGACGATCAACCCCGGCCTTGGCGAAATCGTCGGGCGATGCCAGGCTCGGCACCACTTCGGCAGCGGTGAGGTCCTTGACGTCGAGCAACTCGATTTCTGCTACCAGGGGCTGGTTCAGGGTCGACTTCAGGGTCAATTCCCCAAGCCCGAGGGCATGCGCCATACCGGAGGACAGCGCCGAGGCGGCCGCTATTGCTAACACCAGTTTGCGAACTTGAACCATAGCCTCATCCTTTGTTGAACTTTCCTCGGCAAGCGAGAAGGTGTTGATACCGCTGCCGTAAGGCATTGCGCGCAGCCTCGAAGAGTCTCTGCGCGCGCTTATTTCACTGATGCCCTTGGAAGCCCCTGATGGCGGCTCGCCTCCAGCATTCAGGCCTTGCGGCCTGTACGACTAGAATCAATTTGCAAATTGTTGCCAAGTATCTTTTACACAAGGTCTTTTATCAACAACTCAGCCACCTGCACCGCATTGAGTGCAGCGCCTTTGCGTACGTTATCTGACGTCAGCCACACGTTAAGTTCCGCCGGATCGTCGATACCGCTGCGAACCCGACCAACGTAGACCACGTCCTGCCCTACCGCATCGCCGACCGGCGTCGGGTAATCGCCCGCCTCGACCAGCTCGACACCCGGCGCGGCCTCAAGCGCAGCATTCACCGCCGCCAGGTCAACAGCCTTGGCTGACTGCAAGGTCACGCTAAAGCTATCGCCGAAAAACACCGGGGCTTGAATGCAAGTGACAGAAATCTTTAATAAAGGCTGCGCCATGACCTCGCGCAGCTCTCGAACCAGGCGCTTTTCCAGCAGCGTATGGCCCTGAGCATCCGGTGTACCGACTTGTGCCAGCAGGTTGAAGGCCATTTGCCGATCAAAGAAACGCGGTTCCAGCGGGCGAACATTCAGCAGCTCTGCTGTCTGCCGGGCCAGCTCGCTGACCGCTTCGCGGCCCTGGGCGGAAACGGCCAGGCTGGCAGTGACGGTCACTCGCTGCAGGTCGAGCAACTCGCGCAACGGCGCCAGCACCACAGCCAGGGTGGTGGCCGATGCACTTGGGCTGCTCACCTGAAATGGCTTTTTCAAGCCGGCCAGCACTTGGCTGTTGGCTTCCGGCACCACCTGCGGTGCTTGCTCCGCCGGCAAGGCACCGGACAAATCGATCAGCGCGCAACCGGCGGCCGTGGCACGCGGCGCAAAGCTCAGGGTGACTGCTGGGCCGGCGGCGAAGAACACCAGCTGGACCTTGCTGAAATCAAACTCGTCGACTTCCCGCACCCGTACGTTCTTGCCGCGAAACGGCACCGAATGCCCTGCCGATTCACTGCTGGCAAGCAGGTGCAGGTTGGCAACCGGGAAGTCGCGCTCTTCAAGAATCTGGACGAGTGTTTCGCCGACAGTACCGGTGGCGCCGACGACGGCGATATCAAAGGACTGGCTCATGGATCTACCTCAGGCGAAACGGGGGGAGCGGCACTTTACCGGGTGGCTGGCATGCAGGCAATTCTGCAGAGGATTTGCGGTGTCAGCGCCGACGCCATCGCGAGCAGGCTCGCTCCCACATCGACCGCGCGGACAATGTGGGAGCGAGCCTGCTCGCGATAGCGGCCTGTCAGGCACCCGATTAACCTCAGACCATCCACCATAAAAAAACCCGCACCCCTTTCAAGGCGCGGGTTTTTTCATTGCATCAGCAGATCAACGCTCCAGCAGAATCCGCAGCATGCGACGCAGCGGTTCGGCCGCGCCCCACAGCAGCTGGTCGCCAACGGTGAAAGCACCGACGAACTGCGAACCCATGTTCAGCTTGCGCAGACGGCCAACCGGTACGTTCAAGGTACCGGTGACCTTGGTCGGGCTCAGCTCCTGCATACTGATTTCGCGCTGGTTCGGCACCAGCTTGACCCATGGGTTGTGCTGGCTGATCAGCCCTTCGATATCGGCGATCGGTACATCTTTGTTCAGCTTGATGGTCAGCGCCTGGCTGTGGCAGCGCATGGCGCCGATGCGCACGCAGATGCCATCCACCGGGATCGGGCTCTTGAAGCGACCGAGGATCTTGTTGGTCTCGGCCTGGGCTTTCCACTCTTCGCGGCTCTGACCGTTCGGCAGCTCTTTGTCGATCCACGGGATCAGGCTGCCGGCCAATGGCACGCCGAAGTTTTCGGTCGGGTAGGCGTCGCTGCGCATGGCTTCGGCGACACGACGGTCGATGTCGAGGATGGCGCTGGCCGGATCGGCCAGTTGATCGGCGACAGCGGCGTGGGTCACACCCATTTGCTTGATCAGCTCACGCATGTGCTGCGCGCCGCCGCCGGAGGCCGCCTGATAGGTCATGGCGCTCATCCACTCCACCAGACCGGCTTCGAACAGACCGCCCAGGCCCATCAGCATCAGGCTGACGGTGCAGTTGCCGCCGATGTAGTTCTTGGTGCCCGCGTCGAGCTGCTGGTCGATGACCTTGCGGTTCACCGGGTCCAGAACGATCACCGCGTCATCCTGCATGCGCAGGCTGGAAGCGGCGTCGATCCAGTAACCCTGCCAGCCGGCTTCGCGCAGTTTCGGGAAGACTTCACTGGTGTAGTCGCCACCCTGGCAGGTCAGAATCACGTCTAGGGTTTTCAGCTCTTCAATGCTGTAAGCGTCCTTGAGCGGAGCAATATCCTTACCCACGGACGGGCCTTGGCCACCCACATTGGAAGTGGTGAAAAACACCGGCTCAATAAGATCGAAATCCTGCTCTTCCAGCATCCGCTGCATGAGCACGGAACCGACCATACCGCGCCAACCGATCAGACCTACACGTTTCATCGCAACTACACCTTTTACAAAAAGTGGGCTCGCTTGCCGGCATCAGCGACAAGCGGGGCCAGAGAGATTACAGATTCCGCAGCGCTGCGACTACTGCGTCGCCCATTTCCTGCGTACCTACTTTCGCGCAACCCGGCGACCAGATGTCCCCTGTGCGCAGCCCTTGGTCCAACACCAGGCTGACGGCCTTTTCGATAGCGTCCGCGGCCGCAACCTGGTTGAAGCTGTAACGCAGCATCATCGACACCGACAGAATCGTCGCCAACGGGTTGGCAATGCCTTTGCCTGCGATGTCCGGCGCCGAACCGTGGCACGGCTCGTACATGCCTTTATTGTTGGCATCCAGCGAGGCCGACGGCAACATGCCGATGGAACCGGTGAGCATCGAAGCTTCGTCGGACAGGATATCGCCGAACAGGTTGTCGGTGACGATCACGTCGAACTGCTTCGGTGCACGCACCAGCTGCATGGCGGCGTTGTCGACGTACATGTGGCTCAGCTCGACATCCGGGTAGTCCTTGGCCACTTGCTCGACGATTTCGCGCCACAGCTGGCTGGACGCCAGAACGTTGGCCTTGTCGACCGAGCAGAGCTTCTTGCCGCGTACGCGCGCCATGTCGAAACCGACGCGGGCGATACGGCGGATTTCACTTTCGCTGTATGGCAGGGTGTCATACGCCTGACGCTCGCCATTCTCCAACTCGCGCACACCACGTGGCGCGCCGAAGTAGATACCGCCGGTCAGTTCACGGACGATCAGGATATCCAGGCCCGCGACAATTTCGGCTTTCAGGCTCGACGCTTCAGCCAGTTGCGGGTAAAGAATTGCCGGGCGCAGGTTGCCGAACAGGCCCAGTTGCGCACGAATCTTCAACAAGCCGCGTTCTGGACGAATGTCACGCTCGATGGTGTCCCATTTCGGACCGCCCACCGCACCCAGCAGCACCGCATCGGCAGCGCGCGCACGGGCCAGGGTTTCGTCGGCCAACGGCACGCCGTGCTTGTCGATGGCGGCGCCGCCGATCACGTCGTGGCTCAGCTCGAAATCCAGTGCGAACTTGTCGTTGGCCAGCTCCAGCACCTTGACCGCTTCGGTCATGATTTCCGGGCCAATACCGTCACCTGGGAGAATCAGAATCTGCTTGCTCATGCGTTCCTCATGTCATCAGTCGGCGCGCTCATGGGCGCGCCCGGAAAAATTCCAGCGCTTGGCGCTTATCGTTCAGCCATCAGCACCAGTACATCGGTGCTGAACGAACCATCGGCTTCAATCTCGAAATACTCGCGAACTTCATTGCCCATCGCCTGCTGCAACTCGCGGATCGCCACGCGCAGCGCCTGGGGTGTGCGCATGCGCTCGACCCAGGAGTTGTACTCCAGGCGCAGCCGCTGGCGCGTGGTGCTACGGGTATGCAACCCCGCCTCGCTGACCTGACGCAACCACTCCCCGGCGGAATAATCGCGCACGTGGCTGGTGTCGCGCAGCACCTCGACACTTTGCAGGTAAGTGTCGAACAACGGACTGCCCGGCGACAAGACATCAATAAATACTGCTACCCCACCCGGCTTGAGCACTCGGCGCACTTCGCGCAGGGCCACGCCGAGGTCGCTCCAATGGTGCGCCGAATAACGGCTGAAGACGAAATCAAATTCACCCTCGGCAAACGGCAGGCGCTCCGCCGCACCGAGCACGGTGGTCACGTTGTTCAGACCACGATCAACCGCAGCGCCAGCCACCACGTCGAGCATCTGCTGCGACAGGTCGTAGGCCACTACTTCTTTCACCAGCGAAGCCACATGAAAACTCACATGACCGGCGCCGCAACCCAGGTCCAGCACTCGTGCATCACCGCGACCTGCCAGCTCGGCCTGTAGCAGCGCGAATTCGGTGCCCTGGGCATGTACAGCGCTGCTCAGGTAGGCGGCAGCCTGTTCACCGAATTGCTTTTGTACTACGTCGCTGTGCTGGGCAGTGCTGGTCATGGTGACGTCCTTAAGGGCTGAGTCTTTCGGTGTTTATTCGGGCCTCATCGCGAGCAAGCTCGCTCCCACACTGGATTGGCGGTGTTCATAGAACCCCTGTGGGAGCGAGCTTGCTCGCGATGGCGTCATTACGCCTTACGCAAAATCACGCGTCGCGAAACAACCACGGCTGGCTCGCGCGGTGCCTGGCTTCGAACGCGGCAATCGCATCGCCGTCCTGCAAGGTCAGGCCGATATCGTCCAGGCCATTGAGCAGGCAGTGTTTGCGGAAAGCATCGATTTCGAAGCTCAGGACCTTGCCGTCAGGACGGGTCACGGTCTGGGCCTGCAAGTCGATCTGCAACTGGTAGCCCGGATTGGCTTCCACTTGCGCAAACAACTCGTCGACTTCAGCGTCGCTCAGGATGATCGGCAGCAAGCCGTTCTTGAAGCTGTTGTTGAAGAAGATGTCGGCGTAGCTCGGCGCGATGATGCTGCGGAAACCGTACTCTTCCAGGGCCCACGGCGCGTGCTCGCGGCTCGAACCGCAGCCGAAGTTTTCCCGGGCGAGCAACACGCTGGCACCTTGATAACGCTCGGCGTTGAGCACGAAGTCCTTGTTCAGCGGACGCTTGGAGTTGTCCTGATACGGTTGCCCGACATCCAGGTAACGCCACTCATCGAACAGGTTCGGACCGAAACCGGTGCGTTTGATCGACTTCAGGAACTGCTTGGGAATGATTTGGTCGGTGTCGACGTTGGCACGATCCAAAGGCGCGACAAGACCAGTGTGCTGGGTAAAAGCTTTCATGCTGCGCTCCTTCAGATCAATTCACGGACGTCGACGAAACGGCCGTTGACAGCGGCGGCGGCGGCCATTGCCGGGCTCACCAGGTGCGTACGGCCACCGGCGCCCTGACGGCCTTCGAAGTTACGGTTGGAGGTCGATGCGCAATGCTCGCCGGACTCCAAACGGTCCGGGTTCATTGCCAGGCACATCGAGCACCCTGGCTCACGCCATTCGAAACCGGCTTCGAGGAAGATTTTGTCCAGCCCTTCAGCTTCAGCTTGCGCCTTCACCAGGCCCGAACCCGGCACCACAATGGCTTGCTTGATGGTCGAAGCCACTTTGCGGCCCTTGGCGATCACCGCCGCAGCGCGCAAATCTTCGATCCGCGAGTTGGTGCAGGAGCCAATGAACACGCGGTCCAGTTGAATATCGGTGATCGCCTGATTGGCGGTCAAACCCATGTACTTCAAGGCGCGGACGATCGAGTCGCGCTTGACCAGGTCCATCTCTTTAGCCGGGTCCGGCACGTTCTGATCGACGGCGAGAACCATTTCCGGGGACGTGCCCCAGCTGACTTGCGGCTTGATCTGCGCAGCGTCGAGTTCAACGATGGTGTCGAACTTGGCGTCCGCATCGGACACCAGGTCTTTCCAGGCTTCGACAGCCATATCCCATTCAGCGCCTTTCGGTGCGAACGGACGACCCTTGACGTAGGCAACGGTCTTTTCGTCAGCGGCAACCAAACCCACTCGCGCACCGGCTTCGATGGACATGTTGCAGATGGTCATGCGGCCTTCGACCGACAGATCACGAATCGCGCTACCGGCGAATTCGATCGCGTGGCCGTTACCGCCGGCGGTGCCAATCTTGCCGATAACAGCCAGGACGATGTCCTTGGCGGTCACGCCGAACGGCAATTTGCCTTCAACGCGGACCAACATGTTCTTCATTTTCTTGGCGACCAGGCACTGGGTGGCGAGCACGTGCTCGACCTCGGAAGTGCCTATACCGTGAGCCAAGGCGCCGAACGCGCCGTGGGTCGAGGTATGGGAGTCACCGCAGACCACGGTCATGCCCGGCAAGGTTGCGCCCTGCTCCGGGCCGATGACGTGGACGATGCCTTGACGCACGTCATTCATCTTGAATTCGACGATGCCGTATTCGTCACAGTTGTCATCGAGGGTCTGAACCTGCAAACGCGAGACTTCGTCAGCGATGGCAGCAATGCCGCCCTTGCGCTCAGGAGTCGTCGGTACGTTGTGGTCCGGGGTCGCAATGTTGGCATCGATGCGCCACGGCTTGCGCCCGGCCAGACGCAGACCTTCGAAGGCTTGCGGCGAGGTCACTTCGTGAATGATGTGACGATCGATGTAGATCAGCGCCGAACCATCGTCGCGCTGCTTGACCAAATGCGAATCCCAGAGCTTGTCGTAGAGCGTTTTGCCGGCCATCAGACGTTTCCTCATCAGCTTGTTTCTATGCCCCGGGCTTGAAGCGACTCAATAACCCTTTGGCTTGTGAGGTCGATCCTATGGGGTTACATTAAATAACTCAAATTCATATTTTTTATGCTTTGGATAACCAACTGGAATGCAACCATGGACCTGGCCAACCTCAATGCTTTTATAGCCATCGCCGAGACCGGCAGCTTCTCCGGCGCGGGCGAACGGCTGCACCTGACCCAGCCCGCCATCAGCAAACGCATCGCCGGGCTGGAGCAGCAGTTGAAGGTGCGACTGTTTGATCGACTGGGCCGGGAAGTCGGCCTGACCGAGGCCGGACGCGCCCTGCTGCCGCGCGCCTATCAGATTCTGAATGTGCTGGATGACACGCGCCGGGCGCTGACCAACCTGACCGGCGAAGTGACTGGCCGCCTGACACTGGCGACCAGTCATCACATTGGCCTGCACCGCCTGCCGCCCTTGCTGCGGGCGTTCACCCGACGCTATCCCGAGGTCGCGCTGGATATTCAGTTCCTCGATTCGGAAGTCGCCTACGAGGAAATTCTTCACGGCCGTGCCGAACTGGCGGTCATTACCCTGGCACCCGAACCGCACACGCTAGTGAAAGCCACACCGGTATGGGACGACCCGCTGGACTTCGTGGCGGCCCCGGAACATCCGCTGATCAGCAACGGCGCGGTCAGCCTGGCCGATATCGCCGGCCATCCGGCGGTTTTCCCCGGTGGCAACACCTTTACCCACCACATCGTGCAACGACTTTTCGAAGCCCAGGGGCTGACGCCGAACATCGCGATGAGCACTAACTATCTGGAAACTATCAAGATGATGGTTTCCATTGGCCTGGCCTGGAGCGTATTGCCGCGCACCATGCTCGACGATCAAGTGGCACGCATTCCTTTACCGGGCATACAACTCACTCGCCAGCTAGGCTATATCGTGCACACCGAACGGACGCTGTCGAATGCTGCACGGGCTTTCATGGCCTTGTTGGACGCACAAATCGATTTGCCACGGACTCACGGCTAAGTTGTGCTAATCCTTTAAGGTCGAAAATCCCAGCGCCAAACACCCAATTCAGCCCAAGGCTTGTTACCCATGCCCAAATCTGCTGACCGCACTCGCTCACGCACGCCCCCAATGCCGCGCATTCAGGCGCTCGACCCGCGGACCTCGGAGCAGATTTGGGAGAGCGCACCACAACTGCTCGCCGCCTTGAACGGTGCACGCCTGGGCGCCTGGTACTGGGACATTGAACGCGGGCTGATCAGCTGGTCGCGGGGGACTCAAGCCCTGTTCGGGTTTGACCCAAAAAAACCACTGCCGGCCGACATGGAATACCTGGATCTGTTGCCGGTGGAGGATCGAGCCAAGACCCTGCGAGCCTTTAACGCCGTGGTTGCCGGCGCACCGCTGGAACAGGCGATGCATCACCGGGTCCGCTGGCCCGACGGCAGCCTGCACTGGCTGGAGATCAACGGCAGCCTGATACCGGATAAACAAGGCCGGCCACGGATGATCGGGGTGATTCGCGAGATCACCCATCAACGCCAGCGCGAACAGGCCCTGAGCAGCTCGGAGAAACGTTTCGCAACACTATTTCACCTGAGCCCGAACATGGTGTTGCTGACCCGTCAGGAAGACGGTCTGATCAGCGAAGCCAATCAATACTTCGAAAGCCTGTTTGGCTGGCCCGTGCACAGCGTGATCGGCCGCACGACACTGGAACTGGGCCTTTGGGTAGACCCGCAACAACGCGCCAAACTGGTCAAGGCAACCAAGGCCAAGGGCGAACTGGTCAGCATGGAGGTGCAGTTTCGCGCCAGCAACGGCCAGGTCCACGATGGCATTCTCAGCGCGCAAAAGGTTGAACTCGAAGGCCAGCCCTACCTGCTCAGCACTTTCCTCGATACCAGCGAACGCAAACTCGCCGAGCAAGCGCTCAAAGACAGTCAGGAGCGCCTGGACCTGGCCCTCGACTCGGCGCAACTGGGCACCTGGGACTGGCACATTCCCAGCGGCATGCTCTATGGCTCGGCCCGTGCCGCACAGCTGCATGGCCTGGACCCGGTGCCCTTCCACGAGCCCTTCGATGCGTTTTTCGAAGGCGTGCCCGACGATGAGCGCGACAGCATGCGTGACGCCTACCGCAGCCTCCGCGAAGGCCCGGCCGGCAATTATCAACTGACCTACCGTGTGCAATTGCCCGACGGCAGTTCGCGCTACCTGGAAAGCCGTGCACGGCTCTATCGCGATGAGTCCGGCGTTCCCGTGCGCATGGCCGGCACGCTGCTCGACATCACCGACCAGGTGGAGCGCGAGCAGCGCCTGATCACCTCCGAAGAAAAATTCGCCAGCCTGTTCCAGGTCAGCCCGGACCCGATCTGCGTGACGCGCCAGGACACCGGCCAGTTCATCGAGATCAACCCCGCCTTCACTCAGACCTTCGGCTGGACCACCACCGACGTCATCGACCGCAGTGCCGACGAGATTGGCCTCTGGGACGCTTCGGTAAAGCGCCAGCAACGCATAGAGCAGGTGATTCGCGAACAGGCGCTGAACAACGTCGCGATCATCGTTCACCACAAGGACGGGCAACCCTTGACCTGCGTGATTTCCAGCCGGCAGATCAGCGTCGGCAACGAGCCATGCATCGTGACCACTCTGCGCGACATCACCCAGCAACAGCGCTCTGAGGCTGCACTGAAAGCCAGTGAAGAGAAATTCGCCAAGGCGTTTCACTCCAGCCCCGACGCCATCACCATCACCGAGCGCGACAGCGGCCGCTACCTGGAGGTCAACGACGGCTTCTGCCGCTTGACCGGCTACAGCGCCGACGAAGTAGTAGGTAAAACCGTTTATCAGGTCGGCATCTGGGCCGAAGAAAAACAACGCTCAACCCTGCTGGCCGAGTTGAAGGCCAAAGGCCGGGTGCATCACCACGAAATGCTTGGTCGCAACAAGCGCGGCGAAATTCTCACCGTCGAGGTCTCGATCGAACCCATCACCCTGAACGAAACCGCCTGCCTGCTGATGACCGCCCGGGACGTCAGCCTGCTGAAAAACGCCGAAGCGCAGATCCGTCACCTCGCCTACCACGACCCACTGACCAACCTGCCCAACCGCGCCCTGCTGATGGATCGCCTGAGCCAGCAGATCGCCCTGCTGAAACGCCACAACCTGCGCGGCGCCTTGCTGTTCCTCGATCTTGACCATTTCAAGCACATCAACGACTCGCTCGGTCACCCGGTGGGCGACACCGTGCTGAAAATCATCACGGCGCGCCTCGAAGCCAGCGTACGCATGGAAGACACCGTGGCGCGACTCGGTGGCGATGAGTTCGTGGTGCTGTTGAGCGGCCTGGAAGGTACGCGCAACGAGGTCAGCGAACAGGTTCGCGAGTTGGCCGACACGCTGCGCGAGTTGCTGTCCGAGCCGATGTTCCTCGACGGTCAGCGCCTGCAAGTCACCCCGAGCATCGGCGTGGCCTTGATCCCCGATCACGGCTCAACCCCGACGGACCTGCTCAAGCGTGCCGACATTGCCCTGTACCGAGCCAAGGATTCGGGACGCAATGCCACGCAGATGTTCCACAACACCATGCAAAAAGCGGCCAGTGAACGCCTGCGGATGGAAACCGACCTGCGCCTGGCCCTTTCGCGTGGTGAGTTCAGCGTGCAATACCAGCCTCAGGTGGACGCCCTGGACGGTCGCATTATCGGTGCCGAAGCCTTGGTGCGCTGGCACCACCCGCGGCTGGGGGAGCAATCGCCCAGCGAATTCATCAAGGTGCTGGAAGACAGCGGGCTGATCCTTGAGGTCGGTGCCTGGATCCTCGATGAGACCTGCCAGGCCTTCAGGCAATTGATCGATAGAGGCCTGATCGATCCGCTGAACTTCAGCCTTTGCGTGAACATCAGCCCACGACAATTTCGCCAGAACGACTTTGTCGAACGGATTGAGCAAACCCTGAGCAGCCATGGACTGCCGTATTCGCTGCTCAAACTGGAGGTCACCGAAGGCATCGTGATTCAGAACCTGGACGACACCATCAGCAAGATGCGTCGCCTGAAGAAACTTGGCGTCAGCTTCGCCATGGACGACTTTGGCACCGGCTACTCCTCGCTGACGTACCTCAAGCGCCTGCCGGTGGACACCTTGAAGATCGACCAGTCGTTCATCCGCGATGCGACCAGCGATCCGAACGACGCGGAAATCATCCGCGCCATCGTGGCCATGGCCCGCAGCCTGGAGTTGACGGTAATTGCCGAAGGGGTCGAAACCACCGAACAGCTCGAGTTCCTGCAAGGGCTGGGCTGCCACTTGTATCAAGGCTACCTGCACAGTCAGCCGCTGCCGCTGGAGGGTTTCCTGAAACTGCTCAAATGACGGGCACAAAAAAGGGCGCCAGTGGCGCCCTTTCTCATCGCGATGACTCAGTGTTCCAGAGCCGGTTTTTGTGTCCCGTTGATCGGGATACGCTTGGCTTTCGCTTCCTCCGGCACGACCCGCAGCAGGTCGATGTTCAACAGGCCGTTGCTCAGGCCCGCGGACTTGATTTCAATATGGTCCGCCAGCCGGAAGGACAGTTTGAAGGCGCGCTGGGCGATGCCCTGGTACAGATAGGTGACAGCTTCATTGGTGTCACGTTTGCCGCCACTGATGGTCAGCACACCTTTCTCCACTTGCAGCTCCAGGTCTTCTTCCTGGAAGCCGGCCGCCGCGATGACGATGCGGTATTCGTCGTCGCCATGCTTTTCGACGTTGTACGGTGGATAGGTGCTGCCTGGCTCATTGCGCAGCGCCGACTCGAACAGATCGTTGAAACGGTCGAAGCCCACCGAGGAACGGAACAGTGGCGCCATGGAAAATGCAGTACTCATGATTCAAATCTCCTGAAAACAATCAGCAAGTTTTTTGTCTCCGCGACCCGAATTCGGCATCGCGTAATCCTTAGATAAGGACCGCCGATTGCATTTCAAGAGATTATTTTGTGTTTTTTTTAACACAGGTTTCAGGCTGCTTCGCACGCCTGTAGACCTAGCAAGCGCGAGACCTGATCCAGCTCGGTTTCACGACGCAGGACGGTGAACAGTTCCACCGCTTCGGGATAATTGCGGGTCAGCATCGCCAGCCACTGCTTCAAACGACCCGGTGACTGGCGCGGTGTCATCTGCGCCTTGGCTTGCAGCCAGAAGTCCTGAAGCAGCGGCAGCAGCTCGGCCCAGGTCATCTCGACCACTTCTTCACCGGCCCGTGCGGCAGCGATTTGCCGCGCCAGGTCGGGGCGCGACACCAGGCCACGCCCGAGCATGATGTCTTCCACGCCGCTGATTTCGCGGCAACGGCGCCAGTCTTCAACGCTCCAGATATCGCCGTTGGCGAACACCGGCACCTTGACTACTTCCTGCACCCGCGGGATCCATTCCCAATGCGCTGGCGGTTTGTAGCCGTCCGTCTTGGTCCGTGCGTGCACGACGATGTGCGCAGCACCGCCCTCAGCCAACGCGGTGGCACAGACCAGAGCGCCGTCGGGACTGTCAAAACCCAAACGCATCTTGGCCGTCACCGGGATATGCGCCGGCACTGCACGGCGCACATGTTCAACGATTTCGTTGAGCAGCTCTGGCTCTTTGAGCAGTACTGCACCGCCACGCGACTTGTTAACGGTCTTGGCCGGGCAACCGAAGTTCAGATCGATCACCTCCGAGCCCAGCTCACAGGCCAGCGCCGCGTTTTCTGCCAGGCACACCGGATCGGAACCGAGCAATTGCACGCGCAACGGCACGCCTGAAGCGGTCTTGGCGCCGTTCAGCAGTTCAGGGCCGAATTTGTGGAAATAGGCAGGCGTGAGCAGTTGATCGTTGATCCGAATGAACTCGGTCACACACCAATCGATACCGCCAACGCGGGTCAACACGTCCCGCAGGATGTTGTCGACCAACCCCTCCATGGGCGCCAAAGCAATTTGCATGGAAAACACTCAACGAAAAACGTGCGGCAGTTTACTGGATTACGCGAGGAATTCGCAGGACATCGCTGATCCCTTGTGGGAGCGAGCCTGCTCGCGATTCAGGCGGCGCGGTTTATCAAGTACACCGCGTTATCGTTCATCGCGAGCAGGCTCGCTCCCACATTGGATCAACGCCGGGCCGTAGCCTTCGATGAATTCCGCTGGCATGCGCCTCGGCTTGCCGCTGGACAGCTCGATGCAGACAAACGTGGTTTGCGCCCGCAGCAGTGTGGCGTTGTCGCTCGGGCGTTTCAGCTGGAAGTGCCGGGTCATCTTCAGGCGCTGATCCCAGTCGACGATCCAGGTCGCCAACTGCAACTCATCACCCTCATAGGCAGCGGCCAGGTAATCGATCTCGTGGCGCACCACAGCCATCGCCCGGTCCAGCCGCCGATATTCGGTCAGGTCCAGCCCTAGACGCTGCGAGTGGCGCCAGGCGCAGCGCTCGAGCCAGGTGACATACACCGCGTTATTGGCGTGCCCCAGCCCATCGATGTCCTCGGCAGCCACCTGCAGGTCAATGATAAACGGCGTTGCCCGATCCCAGCCCATGCCCCACTCCCGGTCAGATTATTCGACCGGGGCAGTGTAACGGATGATCAGGCCGATTGGCGCGCCTGCAAGCTACGACCGGACAGCAGCGACAGCACGCCTTCGATCACTCGCGGATCCGCCAGCACCCGCTGATGCCCACCCTCCGCCAGGCGCAACAGGCGACTGTCGAACCAGGCGTCGTGAATCAATTGCGATTCATTGACCGAGACAAAGCCGTCGTCTTCGGCGTGTACGATCAGCCCCGGCATATCCAGTTGATAGTGGGCGACGTCGAGTCGTGAGGCCCGGATACCCACATCCCGTTCGACTTTGCGGATAAACGCCGAACGCGCCTTGGGCGGCATGCGAACATGGCGGGCAAAACCGCGCAACACGGCGAGAATCCGTGCCGGTGCGGCGATACTGACCAATGTTTCTGTGCGCAAACCCAATTGAACGGCAAGCATTGCACTGGCGCCGCCCATGGAGTGGCCGATGACCGCTTGCAAGGGAGGCAGCTCTGCCGCCGCTTCAAGCATCGCCCGAGCAAAAAGCACCACATTGGCCTCGCGACCCGGCGAGCGACCGTGAGCCGGACCATCCAGCGCAACCACGGTGTAGCCGGCGTCTACCAGCGCCGTGATCAGGCTGGCGAATTGTGTCGGCCGACCTTCCCAGCCGTGCATCAGCAGCACTGTCGGGCCCTGGCCCCAGCGCAACGCTGAAAGGCCGAAGCGCAGGGTGATCCGCTCGGACTTCGCCAGCAGCGGCATTTCCCAATCACGCAAAGGCAGCTCGCGCGGCGTCATGAACACCGAACGCATCTTGCTCGCCACCCATTGCGGTGCAACCCAGCCCAAGGTGCCGTTAACGCCACGAACCCAACTTAACGTGCTCATCGCTCATCTCCAAAGGCTTGTGCTTCAGGTCATAGCACCGCCGACTTGGCGGCACGCAGCAATCGATCGGACAACTCACCGGCACCCAGTGCCCGTGCCAGGGCCAAACCACCGACCATCAGCGCCAAGTCAGCCAACGCCTTGTCGGTGTCTTCCGGGCTGGCGGCCAACTGCGCGACCATCAGCTCGATGTGTTCATTCAAGGCCAGACGAAAATCGTCCGGCAGACGCCCCAGCTCGCCTATCGATGCCGGAATCGGGCAGGCGTGATCGGTGGAGTCTCGGTGTTTGCGCGACAGGTAAAACGCAGCGACCAGCGCCCGGCGTTCTTCGCCGGTCAGCGAGGGGTCCATTTCGGCGATCAGCGCCCGACGCTGGCCGAGCAATTGCGTGAAGGCCTCCAGCATCATCGCGTCCTTGCTTTCGAAGTGGGCGTAGAAGCCGCCGACGGTAAGGCCGGCAGCGCCCATCACTTCACCCACACTAGGCTCTGCCGGGCCGCGCTGGACCAGCGCAGAGCTGGCGGCCTGGAGAATGCGTTCACGGGTTTGAGCTTTTTTATCGTTCATCGTTGCCTCCGAATATTACGAATAGAATATTATTCTCATAATAATTATTCGCAAGTCGCTGATATGACCATTGGTCAGAAGAACAGTGTGGGGAGAATGAGGGATTGGCCAAACGCCAGACAAACAAAAGGGCCATTCAATAATTGAATGACCCTTATAAATCCCGCAGAGCGGGTAATCGTGGCGTCCCCTAGGGGACTCGAACCCCTGTTACCGCCGTGAAAGGGCGGTGTCCTAGGCCACTAGACGAAGGGGACGCAAACCCTTCTATACAACTGATCAGTGCTGAGTACTGATCGATTCAAGGCCGGTGTGGCCAGACCTTGAACTGTAAAATTGGTGGAGCTAAACGGGATCGAACCGTTGACCTCTTGCATGCCATGCAAGCGCTCTCCCAGCTGAGCTATAGCCCCGGATTTTTCGCCTCGCGGCGGAGCGATGTCTTGCAACATCACTTCTGTAAAACTGGCGTCCCCTAGGGGACTCGAACCCCTGTTACCGCCGTGAAAGGGCGGTGTCCTAGGCCACTAGACGAAGGGGACGCAAACCCTTCTATACAACTGACCAACGCTGAGTGTTGATCGCTTCAAGGCCGGTGTGGCCAGGCCTTGAAGTGTAAATTGGTGGAGCTAGACGGGATCGAACCGTCGACCTCTTGCATGCCATGCAAGCGCTCTCCCAGCTGAGCTATAGCCCCTCATCGCTGAGGACGGGGCGAATCTTAATGGCGGATCGGAAAGCTGTCAAACTTATTTTTAACAATTTTCAAAATTTTTTGCCGCCATAACAATCACTTACCGCCCTCCCCCCGAAAAATGGGGGGTGACGCCGAAGAGCAAGATCAAAAGATCGCAGCCTCCGGCGACTCCTGCACGGGGTCAAACACCTCAGGCGATAGCGCCCAAGAGCTTTTCCCACTCTTTGTTTTCTTTCTTCGACACGCCACCGAGCAAGTCGATCGCCTGGCGCAGACGGAAACGCGTCAGGTCCGGCCCAAGGATTTCCATCGCATCCAACACCGACACCGAGCTGGCCTGGCCAGTGATGGCCGCGAACATCAGCGGCATGGCATCACGCAGCTTCAGCTCCAGGGATTCGACCACCGCCTGAATGGTCGCCGTGATGCTGTCCTTTTCCCACTGACGCAGGCTTTCGAGCTTCCACAGGATCAACTGCATCAACTGGCGAACCTGATCGCCCGAGAGCTTCTTGGATTCGAACAGCTTGGCATCCGGGGTCACGCCGCCAGCGAAGAAGAATCCGGCCAACGGTGCGATCTGGCTGAAGGTTTCAACCCGACCCTGCACGTGCGGCGCGATCTTCATCATGTATTCAGGGTTCAGCGCCCAGGCCTGCACGCGGCTGGCGAACTCTTCCACCGGCAGATCACGCAACCATTGGCCGTTGAGCCACGACAGTTTCTCGATGTCGAAAATCGGCCCGCCGAGGGACACGCGCTTCAGGTCGAAGTTGTCGACCATTTCCTGCAACGAGAACTTCTCGCGCTCGTCCGGCATCGACCAGCCCATGCGACCGAGGTAGTTGAGCATCGCTTCCGGCATGAAGCCCATGCGCTCGTAGAACGTCACCGAGGTCGGGTTCTTGCGCTTGGACAGCTTGCTCTTGTCCGGGTTACGCAGCAACGGCATGTAGCACAGCTCTGGTTGCTCCCAGCCGAAGTACTCGTAAAGCAGGATCAGCTTCGGCGCCGATGGCAGCCACTCTTCGCCGCGCAAGACGTGGGTGATGCCCATCAGGTGGTCGTCGACCACGTTGGCGAGGAAGTAGGTCGGCAGGCCGTCGGTCTTCATCAACACTTGCATGTCCATGCGATCCCACGGGATCTCGACGTCGCCACGCAACATGTCCGGCACCACGCAGACGCCTTCGGTCGGCACCTTCATGCGGATAACGTGCGGCTCGCCAGCGGCCAGACGGCGCGCCACTTCTTCCTTGGAGAGCAACAGCGCACGGCCGTCGTAACGCGGGGTTTCGCCGCGGGCCATTTGCTCGGCGCGCATCTGGTCCAGCTCTTCTGCCGTGCAGAAGCACGGGAACGCGTGACCCAGGTCGACCAGTTGCTGGCAGTACTTCTGATAGATGTCGCCACGTTCGCTCTGGCGATACGGACCGTGCGGGCCGCCGACATCCGGGCCTTCACTCCAGTTGATGCCCAACCAGCGCAAGGCATCGAAAATCTGCTGTTCGGACTCGCGGGTCGAACGCAATTGGTCGGTGTCTTCAATCCGCAGAATGAACTCACCACCATGCTGCTTGGCAAAGCAGTAGTTGAACAAAGCGATGTAAGCGGTGCCGACATGGGGATCGCCGGTAGGCGATGGCGCGATGCGAGTGCGGACGGTGGTCATGGCATGTCTCGAAAGAATATAAAAAGCGGAGATGAAACAAAGGGCGAATGGTAACAGGCGTTGCCCGCCCGGCTCCAGTGAGCAGGGCATTTAAGCCAACGTTGGGGCTACAAAAGGCTCTGGCAGCGCTCAACGGCCGATTATCAATAAGTGGCATTTACCGCTTATCGGCTATATGACAGATTCGAGTACTGATAAATCTCCTTACACTTTCTCGACTACAGTCTGCTCATGCCTGCCCAACTCAAGCGTCGCCTGTTCACTTTCCTGCTGATCGTCCTGCTGGTTGCCGGGGGCTTCTTCGCTCAATGGTTCTTCAAGGGACGGTTTTACGAAAGCACCGATAACGCTTATGTCCAGGGTGAAATCACCCGTGTCTCCAGCCAGTTGGGCGCGCGCATTGAGGAAGTGCTGGTACAGGACAACCAGCACGTCGAAAAAGGCCAACTGTTGATCAAACTCGAAGGCGATGACTTCCATCTCGCCGTCGACCGCGCCAACGCGACCCTCGCCACCCGCGAAGCCGAGCGCCTGCAAGCCCAGAGCAAACTCACCCAGCAAGCCAGCCTGATCGCCGCCAGCGAAGCTCAGGTCGCCGCCAGCCAGGCCACTCTCGGCCGCTCGCAAATCGATTTGTCCCGCGCGCAAACCCTGCGCAAACCGGGTTATGTCTCGGAAGAACGGGTGACCACCCTCTCCGCCGACAACCGCATCGCTCGCTCGCAAGTCGCCAAGGCCCAGGCTGACGCCCAAGGCCAGCGTCAACAGGTCAACGCCTTGACGGCCGAGATCAAGCGCCTCGATGCCCAGATCGCCAACGCCAAAGCCGATCTGGCGCAGGCCCAACTGAACCTGACCCGCAGCGAAATCCACGCACCGATCAGCGGCCTGATCGGCCAGCGCGCAGCGCGCAATGGCCAATACGTACAGGCTGGCGCTTACCTGCTGTCGATCGTCCCGGACCAGGACATCTGGATTCAGGCCAACTTCAAGGAAACCCAGATTGGCCACATGCAGCCCGGCCAGAAAGCCGAACTGACCTTCGATGCCTACAGCGACACACCGATCGAAGCCCGGGTCGACAGCCTGTTCGCCGCCTCGGGCGCGCAGTTCAGCCTGCTGCCACCGGACAATGCCACCGGTAACTTCACCAAAGTCGTGCAACGGATTCCGGTAAAACTGACCTTTGCCGCCGACAATCCGCTGCACGGCAAGATCCGCCCGGGCATGTCGGTCACCGTCAAAGTCAACATCAAAGACCCAGGCGATGGCCGGTGATCAACTGATCCGCCCGGTCGGCGAACCGACCCGCCGGGACTGGATTGCGGTGATGAGCGTGATGCTCGGCGCCTTCATGGCGGTGCTCGACATCCAGATCACCAACGCCTCGCTCAAGGACATTCAAGGCGCGCTGTCAGCGACCCTGGAAGAAGGCTCGTGGATTTCCACCTCGTACCTGGTGGCGGAAATCATCATGATTCCGCTCACCGCGTGGCTGGTGCAACTGCTCTCGGCACGACGCCTGGCGGTGTGGGTCTCGCTGGGCTTTCTGGCCGCCTCCCTGCTCTGCTCGATGGCCTGGAGCCTGGAGAGCATGATCGTGTTCCGCGCCTTTCAGGGCTTCACCGGCGGCGCGCTGATCCCGCTGGCGTTCACCCTGACTCTGATCAAACTCCCCGAACACCATCGTGCCAAAGGCATGGCGATGTTCGCCATGACCGCGACCTTCGCGCCCTCCATCGGCCCGACCCTTGGTGGCTGGCTGACGGAAAACTGGGGCTGGAAGTACATCTTCTACATCAACATTCCGCCTGGGCTGATCATGATCGCCGGCCTCATGTACGGCCTGGAGAAAAAAGCAGCCCACTGGGAATTGCTCAAAAGCACCGACTACACGGGCATTCTTACGCTGGGCGTTGGCCTGGGGTGCTTGCAGGTATTTCTTGAGGAAGGCCATCGCAAGGACTGGCTGGAGTCGAACCTGATCGTGACGCTGGGCTGCATCGCCCTGTTGAGCCTGATCACCTTTGTGATCGTGCAAGTGTCCAAGCCCAATCCGCTGATCAATCTGGGCATATTGCGCAACCGCAACTTTGGCTTATCGAGTATTTCCAGCCTGGGCATGGGCGTGGGGCTTTATGGTTCGATTTATCTGCTGCCGCTGTACCTGGCGCAGATCCAGAGCTACAACGCCTTGCAGATCGGCGAAGTGATCATGTGGATGGGCGTGCCGCAGTTGTTCCTGATTCCGCTGGTGCCGAAACTGATGAAGTTCGTTTCACCAAAGTGGCTGTGCACGCTCGGCTTTGGCCTGTTTGGCTTGGCGAGTATTCTTTCAGGCTCACTCAACCCTGACTTCGCCGGACCACAGTTCAATCAGATCCAGCTCGTCCGCGCGCTGGGCCAGCCGCTGATCATGGTGACTATTTCGCTGATCGCCACCGCCTACATCCTGCCGCAGGATGCAGGCTCCGCGTCGAGCCTGTTCAACATCCTGCGCAACCTCGGCGGCGCGATTGGCATCGCCCTGCTCGCGACCCTGCTGGATGCCCGAACCAAGACCTACTTCGATTATTTACGCGAGTCGATCGTGCCGACCAACCCGCAGGTGGCCGAGCGCATGGCGAGCATGACCGATCGATTTGGCAGCGAAATGGCCGCGCTGGGCAAGCTCAGTGAGATCACCCATCAGCAGGCCTTGATCATGGCCTACAACGATGCGTTTCACTTTGTCGGGATTGCGCTGGGGGTGAGCATGCTGGCGATCCTGCTGACCAAGGCGCTGCCGCCCGGGTTGAAGGCTGGCGAAGCGCACTAAGCCTGAGACATGCACGCACCTGTGGCGAGGGAGCTTGCTCCCGTTGGGTTGCGAAGCGACCCTGAAATCAGCCGCCGCGAGTATTCAGATGGAGCGCGATTGCCGGATTACGACCGCTTCGCGGCCGAGCGGGAGCAAGCTCCCTCGCCACAGGGACCGCGCACGATCATCAGACGGTCAACAACCGCTCGCGCATCTTGGTGATTTCGTCGCGCGTCTGCGCGGCGGCTTCGAATTCCAGGTCGCGGGCGAGCTGGTACATCTTCTCTTCCAGCTGACGAATGCGCTTGGCGATTTCGCTCGGTGAACGCAGTTCGTTTTCGTAGCGGGCACTTTCCTCGGCTGCCTTGGCCATGCCTTTGCGCTTCTTGCTGCGCGAACCAGGCACCGTGGCGCCTTCCATGATGTCGGCAACGTCCTTGAATACACCTTTGGGGGTGATGCCATTGGCCAGGTTGAAAGCGATTTGCTTGTCGCGACGACGCTCAGTCTCGCCAATCGCCCGCTCCATCGACCCGGTGATCCGGTCGGCATACAGAATCGCCCGGCCATTGAGGTTCCGCGCCGCGCGGCCGATGGTCTGGATCAGCGAACGCTCGGAACGCAGGAAGCCCTCCTTGTCGGCATCGAGAATCGCCACCAGCGACACTTCCGGCATGTCCAGGCCTTCACGCAGCAGGTTGATCCCCACTAGCACATCGAAGGTGCCCAGACGCAAGTCACGGATGATCTCGACCCGCTCCACGGTATCGATGTCCGAGTGCAGATAACGCACCCGCACACCGTGGTCGGCAAGGTAGTCGGTCAAGTCTTCGGACATGCGCTTGGTCAACGTAGTGACCAGCACCCGCTCCTCTAGCGCCACCCGCTTGGTGATTTCCGAGAGCAAGTCGTCGACCTGAGTCAGCGCCGGACGAATTTCAATTTGCGGGTCGACCAGACCGGTCGGCCGCACCACTTGCTCGATAACTCGACCGGCGTGTTCCGCTTCGTAGTTGCCTGGGGTAGCCGAGACGAAAATCGTCTGCGGACTGATGCTTTCCCATTCATCGAAACGCATCGGCCGGTTGTCGAGTGCCGATGGCAGCCGGAAACCGTATTCGACCAAAGTTTCTTTACGCGAACGGTCGCCCTTATACATCGCGCCAACCTGCGGCACGCTGACGTGGGATTCGTCGATTACCAACAAGGCATCCGCGGGCAGATAGTCAAACAAGGTGGGGGGCGGCTCACCGGACTCTCGGCCCGAGAGGTAGCGCGAGTAGTTTTCGATACCGTTGCAGTAACCCAGTTCCAGAATCATCTCCAGGTCAAAACGGGTGCGCTGCTCCAGACGTTGGGCTTCCACCAGTTTGTTGTTGGAGCGCAAGTATTCCAGACGCTCCTGCAGCTCGACCTTGATCCCCTCAATGGCTCCCAGCAGGGTTTCTCGCGGCGTTACATAGTGGCTTTTCGGATAGAAGGTGAAACGCGGCAACTGGCGAATCACTTCGCCGGTGAGCGGATCGAAAGCGGAAATCTTCTCTACTTCATCATCGAAGAGCTCAATACGGATCGCTTCAAAATCGGATTCCGCCGGATGGATATCAATCACGTCACCGCGCACGCGGAAGGTCGCGCGGGCAAAATCCATGTCGTTGCGGGTGTATTGCAAGTCGGCCAAGCGGCGCAGCAAGGCGCGCTGATCGAGCTTGTCGCCGCGATCGACGTGCAACACCATTTTCAAATAGGTTTCCGGACTGCCCAAACCGTAGATGCACGAGACCGTGGTGACAATGATCGCGTCCTTGCGCTCCAGCAACGCTTTAGTCGCCGACAGACGCATCTGCTCGATGTGATCGTTGATCGAGGCATCTTTCTCAATGAAGGTGTCCGACGACGGCACGTAGGCTTCGGGCTGGTAGTAGTCGTAGTAGGAAACAAAGTACTCCACCGCGTTATTCGGGAAGAATGCCTTGAACTCGCCGTACAGTTGCGCCGCCAGCGTCTTGTTCGGCGCCAGCACCAGCGTCGGTCGCTGCACCTGGGCGATCACGTTGGCGATACTGAAGGTCTTGCCCGAACCGGTCACACCAAGCAACGTCTGGTGCGCCAGCCCGGCCTCGATGCCCTCGACCATCAGACGGATGGCTTCCGGCTGATCGCCGGCGGGCTCGAAGCGGGTGACTAGCTGGAATTCAGACATATCGTACCTATTGGTTTCCAAGGAGCGGCTCATTCCGGCGCTGGCGGGGGCGCCAGAACGGTGAAGGTCGCTCACGACGAATGTCGCAGGGAAAAATCATGATAACCGTTGATGTGGTGCCGAATACCTCTAGTTTCAAGGCAAACGTCCTACATGCCCCTCAGCCATTGACATGACAATAAGGCTAACGAACAAAAAATAATCCGAAAAAACCTGCCCGAAAAGCGGAAACGCCTGTCGCCGCGCCCGGTGTAGGCCTCTATACTAGCTCCCCGTTTGTGCACCGCTCTAGTGCATTCGGCTGGAGCGCCACACGTCCCTCCACATTTCATTCAGAGCCGCCGCAATAATGAGCCTCTTCTCCGCTGTCGAAATGGCACCACGCGATCCAATCCTGGGCCTCAACGAAGCATTCAACGCTGACGCCCGTACCAACAAGGTCAACCTGGGGGTCGGTGTTTACTGCAACGAGGAGGGGCGAATTCCACTCCTGCGAGCCGTTGTCGAAGCCGAGACGATTCGCGCTGCTCAACACGCTTCCCGTGGCTACCTGCCGATCGACGGTATCGCCGCCTACGACCAGGCTGTGCAAAAGCTGCTGTTCGGTAAAGACTCGCCACTGCTCGCCGCTGGCCGGGTTGTCACCACCCAGTCCGTCGGCGGTACCGGCGCACTGAAAATCGGCGCTGACTTCCTCAAGCAACTGCTGCCGAACGCCGTCGTCGCCATCAGCGACCCAAGCTGGGAAAACCACCGCGCGCTGTTCGAAACCGCTGGTTTCCCGGTGAAGAACTATCGCTACTACGACGCCGCGACTCACGACGTGAACCGCGCCGGCCTGCTGGAAGACCTGAACGCCCTGCCGAATGGCTCGATCGTTGTGCTGCACGCGTGCTGCCACAACCCGACTGGCGTCGACCTGAGCCCGGCGGACTGGAACAACGTGCTGGACGTGGTCAAGGCGAAAAACCACGTGCCGTTCCTCGACATGGCCTACCAGGGCTTTGGCGACGGCATCGACGAAGACGCCGCGGCCGTGCGCCTGTTCGCCGAGTCGGGCCTGAACTTCTTCGTTTCCAGCTCGTTCTCCAAGTCGTTCTCGCTGTACGGCGAACGTGTTGGCGCGCTGTCGATCGTCAGCGAATCGAAAGAAGAAAGCGCTCGCGTGCTGTCGCAAGTCAAACGCGTGATCCGCACCAACTACTCCAACCCGCCGACCCACGGTGCCGCTATCGTTGCTGCCGTACTGAACAGCCCTGAGCTGCGCGCCCAGTGGGAACAGGAACTGGCCGAAATGCGCCTGCGCATTCGCGGCATGCGCACGCAGATGGTCGATCTGCTGGCGAAAAACGCGCCTGACCGCGACTTCAGCTTCGTTGGTCGCCAACGCGGCATGTTCTCGTACTCGGGCCTGACGGTTGAGCAAGTCACCCGCCTGCGCAACGAGTTCGGCATCTACGCCCTGGACACCGGCCGCATCTGCGTTGCCGCGCTGAACCAGAGCAACATCGACGTAGTGACCAAGGCCATCGTTCAGGTGATCTAAGCCACACGCGCGACAGAAAAGGGGAAGCCGTTTGGCTTCCCCTTTTCGTTGGCGAGCAGATAATTATCAACACTGCGAACGAGCACTCTAGACTGCACACAGATCAAATGCGGGATGAGCCGGGCGACGTTCGTCTGCTCGCGATGCGCTAGATGCCGCAATGAATAGGCCGCCCGGGATGACGCTATCGCGAGCAGGCTCGCTCCCACACGTACTGCGTATTTCCGATAATTTAGAGAACCGACATGAAAAACGATGACTTACGCGCTGACCGCGATGACGACCTGGACCTGGACCGCTTTGTGCCACGCAACCAGACCAAACGCAGCAGCGGACTGGTGTGGCAGGTTGCCTTGGGCGTGTTTCTCGGTGGCCTGGCCCTGTGGCTGGTGCAACTGGCCGCCACGTCGCTGTACGCCAAGTTCTTGCTCGGCACCTTCACCTTCGGCGGTTAAGGTCGATCAGCCCGCCAGTTCGGTCGAACGCTGACTGGCGGCGTCGTCATAAGCCACATACAACGATTCGGCAACCTGGCTTTTGATCGCCTTGGTGCTTTCCAGCCCCAGCACAAACCCTTCAGCCTTGCCGCCAGCGCGATTCAGCTCATCAGCGGTGCTCGCCTGAGTGATCGCATCGAAGAGCTTCTCGGCATGCGGCCCGACGCCTTTGGGCAAGCTGATCTGAGCAATGCTCATACGAACACCTCGCGCAGCATTGATAACGTGAGCAGTGGTTGGTGAGTCATGACGCGTACCTTTTCGGCTGAGGGCCGGTAGCGCGTGAAACCACTTCCGGGGGGCCATGGTAGACCTCCGCGACGATTCTGGTAACCGCCAATGGCTGACAACGCCCTCCTCGCCTGCAGAATCATCACCGCCCACCTGGAAATCTGCCATTCGAGCAATTCGCGCTTGACTTGTTCTTTTTAATCAGTAACATACGGCGCATTCCGCGATAGCTCAGTTGGTAGAGCAAGTGACTGTTAATCACTGGGTCCCTGGTTCGAGTCCAGGTCGTGGAGCCAGACAGCAATATCGAAAAGCCCCTGAATCGAAAGATTCAGGGGCTTTTTTGTGCCCGATGGAAAATCAAAAGATTGCACCCTGCGCCAGCTTCAACGCCTATGGCTGGGGGACACGAGGCAGTTCGCGTTTGTGAGCGGTTTTGATGTAGGCGCTTTCGATGATCTGCTGCGCCTGCTGCGACACCGCTTCGCCCATCAGGTACGCATCGATTTCCTCGTAACTGCACCCATACGCCGCCTCATCCAGTTTGCCCGGCGCCAGGTCTTCCAGGTCTGCGGTCGGCGCCTTGCGCACCAGAGGCGTCGGCGCGCCCAGGGCGTCGGCCAACAACCGCACCTGGCTTTTGATCAACCCGGACAGCGGCGCCAGGTCGCAGGCGCCGTCGCCGAATTTGGTGAAGAAACCCATCAGCGCTTCCGCACCATGATCGGTGCCAACCACCAACCCATTGCAGAAGTTGGCGATCGCGTATTGCGCCAGCATCCGCGCCCGGGCCTTGACGTTGCCTTTGGCAAAGTCGGTGAGTTCCGCCGAAGGCTGCAAGCCGTCGATGGCGATATTGGCCATCAGGCCGTCGACACAGTCGGCGATGTTGCTGGTGGTGATCAGGTCCGGGCGGATGAAGTCCAAAGAGGCCTGGGCGTCATGCTCATCGGCCTGGGTCTTGTACGGCAGGCGCACGGCGATAAAGCGTGCCTCATGGTCCTCGGCACGCAGTTGCTCCACCGCCAACTGGCACAGGCGGCCGGCGGTCAAGGAGTCGACGCCGCCGCTGATGCCGAGCACCAGGGCCTTGCAGCCCGACTCGCGCAGCACCTGTTTAATGAAATCGACCCGACGGACGATTTCAGCGATCTCGCCGCCCCGGGCGAGTTGCCGGTCGATGCCCAGCTCCCGGGCGATGCGCTCTTGCTGTTGCATAGTCATATCAGGCTCCCAGTTGTGGATTGATCAGGCTGACGTTGAATACCTGGGCCGCGTAGCGCAGGAACGAAGCGTCTTCACAGACGTTCTTGATCGGGTCGTCGGAGAACTTCACCACCGGCTCGCCATGCACCCGCACCAGTTTCATGACGATGCTCAGCGGTTCGACGCCTTCGACATCGCAAGCCAGGCTGGTGCCCATGCCAAAACCGAATCTGGCCTTGCCACGCACGTGACGCAGGATCGGCAGGCACTTCTCGAAGTTCAGACCGTCGGAGAACATCAGGTCCTTGGTTCTTGGATCGATGCCCAGCTCCTTGTAACGCCCCAGCACCTTGTCGGCCCAGACGATCGGGTCACCGGAATCCTGACGCAGGCCGTCATAGAGCTTGGCGAAGTACAGGTCGAAATCCTTGAGGAAGAAGTCGGTGCTGATGCAGTCGGTGAGCGCGATCCCCAGCCTGCCCCGGTACTCGCGCACCCAGTTTTCCAGTGCGGCGTTCTGGCTCTCGCGCAACCGCCCGAGTTGCTGGTGAACCATCAGCCATTGGTGGGCCATGGTGCCGATCAGCGGCAAGTCGAACTCGTAGGCCAGGTGAGCATTGCTGGTACCGACGAACACCCCGGGGAAGTCACTGCGCATGACGTTGACCACTTCGCGCTGGGCCCTGAATGACAGGCGCCGGCGGGTGGAGAAGTCCGAAACCCGAAACTCGGCGAGTTCTTCGCGGCTGGCGTTTTTTTCCAGCCATTCAAACTTCTGGTACAGCTTGCGGGTAACGTCGGCCAGCTCGACTTCCGGGTACTTCTCGCGGTTGCGCAGTTCACTGACCATCGCCAGCACTGGCTGCTCGAACATGATGCAGTGCAACATCGGGCCACGGACGCGGATGTGCAACTGACCATCGACTTCCGACACGTGGATGTAGCGCAGGTTGAAGCGAAACAGACCGAGGAACTGTTCAAAGTCCGGTGTCAGGTATTCACGGAAACGCTTATTGAACAGAAACCGCTGCTCGCCTTCGCGCAGCTGCAGGCCGGCGAGCTTCTCCAGCTCATCACGAATGTCCGGGATCAGGTGCCCGAGCCGCTCTTTCGAGCGCACGATGAACTGGTATTCCACCTCGACGTTCGGGTGCTGGTGCAGCACCGCCTGCATCATGGTGAAGGTGTAGTAGTCGGTATCCAGAAGACTCTGGATGACGCCGCTGCTGCTATCGAATGCACTTTCCATGTTTTCTTCCTTATGCGCTTGCCAGACTGGCGGTTTCTTCGCGGGTCGCGGTCACCGAGATTCCCGCTTGTTGCATGTCTTGAATGGCTTGAGTCGCGCCCTCTTCACTGATGGCCCGGCAGGCCGGCAAGTGGATGATCACCTTGAAACCGGCGGAGGCCAGTTGCAGGGCGGTGGTCTTGACGCAGAAGTCCAGCGCCAGGCCGCCGACGATGACCTGCTTCACGCCCTGGCTGTTCAGGTACTCGATCACGCCAGTGGAGAGCTTGCCGTGCAGGTCGTGGTAGCAGGCGCCGTAAGGGTGCAGGTCCGGCTCGACACCCTTCCAGACGAAGTAGTCGTAGTCGTACGGGGTCGGCAACTCGTCCAGCAGGGTGAAGCCTTCGGTGCCGGGAACACAGTGGCTGACCCAGGTGATATCGGCGTGTTCGAGGCCGGTCGACTGGAACATTTGCGAGTGCTCGGCCACCACCCATGGGGCCTGAGCCGTATGAGCGTCCTTGCTGCCGACACGCAGGCTGGCCAGGGTGGCCATGAAGTTCAGCTCGCTGCCGATCTGCTCGCCGCCCGCCACGGGCAGCTCATCAGGGCACAGCGGCGTGAAGCTCTTTTGCGCATCGACATCGAAGGAAGCGGTTTTCAGGGGCTGACTGTTCATGTCGGGTCTCTCCTTTGCATGGATCAAAAAGTACACGTCATGTACTTTTATTGCAATACCCGACCATGAAAATATTCTTACCGCGAAGAATCCCGCCTATGTTCTATATGCATAAGGGCGATGGGAGATGGTTTCGTCTGAACGGATTCGATGATAAGGTACACGTCATGTACCAACAGGGAGATCAGCCATGTATGAAATAGCCCTCTATGGCGGCGCCTTCAACCCTCCTCACGCCGGGCACGCCCAGGTGATGATCGAGGCCTCATGCCAGGCCAGGCGTCTGCTGGTGGCCCCCAGCTTCAGGCACCCTTACGGCAAACGAATGGCCGACTATGAACTGCGCCTGAACTGGCTGGAATCGATCGTCGAGCATGTACAGCCCCTGTGCTGCGCCGAAGTACGTGCCAGCCGGGTCGAACAGATCGTGGCGCGCGGCGTCGAAGGTCCGATCTACAGCTACACCCTGCTCGCCCATCTCGCCGACAGCCTGGCCATGGACGGCACACAGATCGCCCTGGTGGTCGGCCAGGATGTGGCTGACCTGCTGCCAACCTTCTATCGCGGCCCGGAGTTGCTGGAGCGCTTTTCCATCATCTGCGTCGAGGAACAGATCCACGTACGCAGTACGGTGCTGCGCGAACGGCTGGCCTTGGGCGAGCCGCTGCCCACCCACTGGATGGCCCCCGGCATGGATCCGGTAAACTATGACCTCTACGCTGCCCACGGAAGCTGACATGCCAGACCGCATCCCCCCTCCAAGCGCCTACCTGCACACCATCGACCTTTGTGTGCTGCGCTACTGCCGGGAAACCCAAGCGCTGGAAATCCTCCTGAACCGTCGCGAAACCGAACCGTTCGCCGGCCATTGGGCGCTGCCCGGGATCGTGGTCAATGGCGGGGTCGAAGACCTCACGCTGAACGACGCCGTGGAGCGCCTGCGCGCCTCGAAAAAAGTCGGCATGCCGCTGGCCTGGATCGAGCAGGTCGGCACGGTCGGCGACGCGTTCCGCGATCCGCGCTGCTGGTCGTCGTCGACCTTCTACCTCGCCATCGTCAGCGATGCGGTCCCGCCGGCCGAACACCAGGGATTTTTCCCGCTCAAGGACGTGGCCGAAGCCTCGACCAGACTGCCCTTCGATCACAACAGCCTGGTGGCCTCGGTGCAGGAGCGCCTGTTCTCCAAGTCGTTGTACAGCAGCCTGCCGTTGATGTTCCTCGGCAACGAGTTCAGCGCGCCTGAAGCGGTGAGCATATTCTCCCTGGTGCTTGAACGACCGGTGCTCAAGACCAGCATCCGCCAGCGCCTGCTGAAGATGATCGAGGCCGGCTACCTGCAAGAGACCGGGCGCAAAAAAAGCGGCGACGGCGGCCGCCCGCAAGCCACGGTGGAAAACCTCAAACCCGCCAACCTCTACCTTTTCGATCGCTGCTTTCTGGAGTAATACCGCGCATGAAGCCTGTCACCGAATCCCAGTGCCTACTGGAAACCCCATACTTCAACGTGGTCCGCGAGAACGGCTACTTCATCATCAAGGAAGCCCGGGCTATTAACGGCGTGGTGGCCGTACCGACCCTGGAAGACGGCCGGTTGATGCTGGTCAACCTCAAGCGCAGGGCCATTGGCGGGATGTCCATCGAGTTCCCGCGGGGCGCCATCGACGAGAACGAAACCGCCTGCGACGCGGCGGCCCGCGAACTGCTGGAGGAAACGGGCTGGCAGGCGCTGAAGGTCAAGGAGTTGGGCTTGCTGCACAGCAACACATCGCTGATTGCCAGTGCGGTTGCGGTGTGCCAGGTCTACCTCGATACACAAGCCACCGACGCAACCGATGGCGAGGTGGATGATCTTTTGTTCATCACCCGCCAGGAACTGATGGCCATGATCACCGCCGGCCAGATCACCGATGGCCACACGCTCTCGGCGGCAATGATGCTGATCGCCAGCGAGGCCGGTCGCCCCTAGCCCTCCACTGCGACTTGTCGATTGTCAGTCGGAACTCGCCATGCAAAAAGGGCAGAAGGGATGCGATCCCCTCTGCCCTTCTGTTTATCGATTGTGAGCGCGTCGTCGGTCAGGCGCCGCTCTGCACCGTGTCGTCAGACATGCTCACTGCTTTTGGCATGCTCCGCATGATGCTCCGTCGGGCCGTGGGATGAATCCACCACCACCGGGACTTCGTTACCGTCGCAGTCATGCAGCTTGCCGCGACTGAAGTAATCCCCTTCGCGCAACGCCGCCAGATCCTGGAAACGCAAGGTCCGTTCGGTGCCGGCAGCAAAGACCGACTGCTGGTCCGAATTACCGGTGGTGAAGTGGTTGAAGGTCAGGTTGAGGGCGATCGCCATGATCGCCGACGAGCTGATGCCGGAATGGAAGATGGTCGCAAACCAGCTCGGGAAATGGTCATAGAAGTTGGGAGCGGCGATGGGGATCATGCCGAAGCCGATGGAGGTGGCAACGATGATCAGGTTCACGTTGTTGCGGTAATCGACCTTGGACAGCGTACGAATACCACTCGCCGCCACGGTGCCAAACAGCACGATACCGGCACCGCCGAGAACGGAGGTCGGCACGGCGGCGATCACGCGCCCCATCACCGGCAACAGCCCGAGCACCACCAGGAACACCCCGCCGGTGGCCACCACATAGCGGCTCTTGATCCCGGTCACCGCCACCAGCCCGACGTTCTGCGCAAAGGCACTTTGGGTGAAGGAGCCAAAGATCGGTGCAATCATGCTCGACAGCATGTCGGCCCGCAGACCGTTGCCCAGACGCCTGGAATCAACCTTGGTGCCGATGATTTCACCGACCGCCAGAATATCCGCAGAGGTTTCCACCAGCGTCACCATGATCACGATGCACATCGACAGGATCGCTGCGAAGTGGAAGGTCGGCATGCCGAAGTGGAACGGTGCCGGGAAGCCGAACATCGGTCCTTGAGTCACCGTCGAAAAGTCGGCCATGCCAAGGAACACCGCAATCACCGTACCGATCACCATGGCCAACAGGATCGACAAGCGAGAGATCGTGGCGCTGCCGATCTTGCTCAGCATCAGCACCAGCGTCAGCGTCAAGGCCGCCAGCCCGATATTCGCCATGCTGCCGAAGCTTTCGGCGTGGCTGTTACCGCCCATGGCCCAGCGCGCTGCCACCGGCATCAGCGTCAGGCCGATAGTGGTGATCACGATGCCGGTGACCAACGGCGGGAAGAACTTGGTAATTCGAGAAAACACTGGCGTGATCAGCAACCCGATCAGCGAGGCGGCGACCACCGCCCCCAGAATCGACTGAAAACCGCCCTCTCCGCCGCTGCTGACAATCGCCACCATGGTCGCAACGCCCGAGAAAGAAACGCCCTGTACCAACGGCAACTGACAACCGAAAAACGGTAAACCGAGGGTTTGCAGTAAGGTCGCCAAGCCCCCCGCAAACAGTGACGCCGCAATCAACAGACCGATGTCCGCCGGGGAAAGCCCGGCGGCCTGGCCGATGATCAGCGGTACCGCAACGATACCGCCATACATGGTCAGAACGTGTTGCAGGCCGTAAGCCATATTCGCGCCGACCCCGAGGTTTTCATCCTCAGGCCGCTGGTGTGAAACAGAGGGCGTTTTCATCGTGAGGGGGTTCCCTGGTTTTTGTTATGCGCACACTGTATTCAATACTCAAGACAAATGTCTATAGAGTTGTATACAGTTTGCCGACCGGTATTTTCAGTCCCACATCAAAACCTTGAAATAGTTCGTCCCTCGGCCCCTCCCCCACGACGACTAACCTTCAAGTCTCTCCAGCGATCAACGGTTCACTCGCTGCCTTTTTTATACATATAAAGTATGCATAATGAAGACGTTCGACATTCAGTACGACGAAGTAAAAAACGCTGCAAACAAAAGGAAGCACAAGGGCATCAGTCTCGCCGACACAGAACCGGTGTTCTACGACAACAATGCCCTGACGCTCACGGACAATGACCATGATGAGCAACGGTGGATCGTCATGGGTAAGGATGCTGTGGGCCGGGTACTGGTGGTTGTCTACACCTACCGCGATCCGAACTTCGTTCGAATCATTTCTGCTCGCATCGCCACCCACAATGAGCGCCGCCAATACCTGGAGGCTTGAACCATGAAAGAAGAATACGATTTCAGCAGCGCCAAACGCGGGCCGGTCGCCGCCAGCAAAGGCAAGACCCGCATCACCATCATGCTCGACGATGCCGTAATAGAGGCAGCACGCGAGCTCGCAGAGAGCGCGGGATATGGCTATCAGACCGTGATCAACAATACCTTGCGCCAAGCCTTGCTGAACGCAAAAGGTCAGGGTCCGACGCCTGCCTGCGCCATTGACGCAGGCATCAAACACCTGAAGAAGGGAATTACCGCTGCTGAACTGAAATCACTGGAGCAGACGTTGAGTGCGGCAGCCAGTGAAATCAATCGGATGCTCGAAGCCGAGCACAGCCCGAAGGCGAAACCCAAAGCGACTCGAACACTGAACCATGCCTGACGCAGTGCTCAGTCGGGCCTTTCGCTTGAGCTGACCAACTTTGCCAACACCTGCCTCAACTGCGGATGCTGCGGCACGCGAATGTCGAACTCGCGCTCCAGCACCGCAATCACTTCATCAGCATTCGTGAGCTGCCGGCGTTCGCTCTCCTGGCCCATCCGGTGAATGGCATAACTGCCGTTGTTGAGCGTGCGGCGCACCCCTGGCCCGGTGCGCGCCACCTTCAATTGCCCCCGAAACGGAGAATCGGGGTGGGTCGAGACATACCAATTGCCGATCTGATAGTCGATGTCTGACTGAACCTGCAGATCGAACACATACATCGGCCGCCACTCGTCCGCGACCTTCGCACGCAAAGCGTAGCTGCTGTCCTGGCGAACGATGCAGTACGGTTCATGGCCGGTCGGCTGCTCCTCTTCAGTATCGAGGCGCAGCGGCGCCGTGGGTACCATGCCGCCAAAGCCGACATCCGCGATGTAACGAACCCCGTCCAGGGTGACCAGGCTCAAGCGGTGAGTACGCGCGGTCAACGCGTCTTCAGGACCGCCCATCACCACCCGCCCGGTGATCCCCCGCGCTTCGAACCCCAAATACTGAAGCAGGGCGAGGAACATGTTGTTGAGTTCGTAACAGTAACCGCCTCGCCCCTCGTGCAGGACTTTGCGCTCGACCGAGGGCAGGTCGATGGGCACCGGGACCCAGAGCATCGTCGACAGGGTTTCAAAAGGGAACGTTGCGGTATGACGCGACTGCAACTCGCGAAGGGTGTCGAGCGTCGGCGACGGCGGTGTGTCGTAACCGAGGCGCTTCAGGTAGAGCTCGATATTCGATAGTTCAGTCTGAATCATCAATGACTCCTTGCTCAGGACACGTGCGCCATCACCAAACGGGTGGCAGTAGCCAGAACATCACGACGCGCTTCGGCGCCTTTCTGATGCTGGGTGAAGTAAACCGCGAGCACCACGGGTGCGCCTGTCCGTGGCCAAAGCACCGCCACATCGTTTGTGGTGCCGTAGTCGCCGCTACCGGTTTTATCGCCGACGATCCAACCCGTCGGTGTGCCGGCCCGAATGCTCGCATCGCCAGTGGTGTTGCCCTTGAGCCAGGTCGCCAACTGCTCGCGCTGCGGCGTTGCCAACGCATCACCCAGCACCACTTTCTGCACACTGGCGGCCATCGCAGCCGGTGTCGTGGTGTCACGGGGGTCATCAGGAATGGCCGTATTCAACTCCGGCTCGCGGCGATCCAGCCGGAACGCCGGATCACCCAGGCCTTGGGCGAACTGGTTAACCGCTGCCACGCCACCCACCTCCTTGATCAATAAGTTGGCGGCAGTGTTATCGCTGTATTGCAAGGTGGCGGCGCACAGCTGCGCGATGCTCATGCCCTGTTTCAAATTCTGTTTGGCGATGGGCGCGTAAGACAGCAAATCGGCTTCAGCATAGGCAATATGCTTTTCCAGCAACCCCGGCTCAGCCATGCTTTTGTGCAACACGGCCGCAGCCAACATCAACTTGAAAGTACTGCAGAACGGAAAACGCTCCCCGCCCCGATACTGAATCTCGTGACCATCGGCAGTGTTGATCAAGGCAACACCCAATCGACCTTTTGCGCTGTTCTCCAACTCGGCAAGTTTCTTGTACAACTCGGCCAGTGGTTTATCCGCAGCTGAAGCGTTAGCCCAGGCTGGAGCTACCAGCGTGATCAGTGGCAGTGTCAGACCTGCCTTCAACAATGAACGTCGCGAAGGTGAATACTTCATGCGGTGCCTCGTAAAAAAATAAACATTACAGACGGGTCCGCTGTGCAACCGCGCCCCGCCCCTTCATCACACTTCTGGATGCACGACCACTTCAGGGTTTCCTTCCATCGACACCACCACCGTGCGGTTTCGACCAAAATTCTTCGCCTGATACAACGCCGCGTCTGCCCGCTCGATAAACACTTCGATGCTATCCCCGTCTCTAGGCACAAACGCATAACAGCCCAGACTCACCGTCAGATGCCCCGAAGGCGCGCCTGAATGGAGGATGTGCTTGTCCTTGACGCTGAGGCGGATCTGCTCGGCAATCGTAAACGCGCCGTGAATGTCAGTGTCGGGCAACAGCACCGCGAACTCTTCACCGCCGTAACGCACCGCCAGGTCGGACTTGCGCAGACAACAACTTTTCACTGCGCGCGCCACTTCCGCCAGGCACTGATCCCCCGCCACATGACCGTAGGCATCGTTGTAACGTTTGAAAAAATCGATATCGAGCATGATCAGGCTCAACGAACTCTGTTGGCGGGCACCCCGTGCAAATTCGATGTCCAGCGCCCGTTCGAACAGCCGACGATTCGCCAACCCGGTCAGGCTATCGTGAGTCGCGATCACTTCCAGCTGCTCTTGCGCAGTCCGCAAATCCGACTCGATAAGCTCACCATTACGAACCTGCAGCACAAATACCCAACCGAACAAACCCACGCCGAGCACCACCAGGGCGACGACGACGCTGGATTGATAGGCGTTGGCGTACCAGCCCCGAAGAATCGTCTCCTTCGGGGTCGCCGCGGCAACCACCAGCGGGTAGGCGTCCAGCTGACGATAGCCATACAGCCGGATCACGTTATCCACCACCGAACGGATCATCCCATTGCCGAAACTGGCATGGGGCAGGTACTTCTGGAAAATATCCCCATGTGCCAGCGACTCGCCTATTCGCGCTTCCTCGAACGGTCGCCTGGCCAGCAGCGTACCGTCCGACAACGCCAGAAACATCACGCCATTGTCATCGAGGCTGAAACTTTTGAAGAACTGATCGAAGTACGACAGCTTGATCCCGGCCAGCAGCACGCCCTGGAACTCGCCATGCTGATCGTTGATCCGCCGGGAAATCGGAATGATCCACTCGCCATTCTGCCGGCTACGAATCGCCGGCCCGATGTGCGCGAGCAAGGAAGGGTTCTGCTGATGGAACTTGAAGTAGTCGCGATCGGCCACACCCCCGCGACGCGGCAAGTCATCAAACGATGTCACCACCCACTGGCCGTTTTTATCGAATAGAAACAGCCCGTGTAACTGCTCAAGCGCCTGCACCCGCCGCGCAAAGGTCTGTTGCAGCCGAGGGTTCTGCAGCACACTAAAACCCTCTGCCTGAATCCAGTCGACCAGGCTGGTCATCACCAGGTCCGCGCTCAGAAACGTATCCTGCGCCTGCTGCGCCATCGCCCGGGTCAGGTTCGACGACGCCACTTCAGCCAACGACAAATCGTAGCGCCGGGACTGTTCCAGTTGCAGGTAAAGCAAGCCGCACAAACACAGGCAGACCGCGGCAACAAACATCATCGCAGCCTTGCGCAGCGGCAAGCGTTTAAGAGGGCCGCCGGGGGTGTAATGAGGGTCGTGAATGGGGGTAGGCAAAAGCGTCATCCTTGAAGGGTAAGGCATGAGCAAAAGCCCAGATCCCTTAATGCCGGGGAGCTTAGCCTACAGGGGCGATGAGGAGCAATTGTGGTGCGAGTCATAAACTCGCTGCGCCTTTTCTCCTGTAAGGTTCGACGCATTTGTTGATGCCCTTTGAAACGTCAATACCTCCCACCAATACTGCCCAGTGAATGTCCACACCCAATGAAATATAAAGACAGCACCGCATCGCTGGACACCGCCAGAAAAATTCTCAAGGTCAACCACGCCGGGGAATTCGGCGCTATCAACATTTACCGATCGCAGATCTTTGTATCCCGGCTGCTGCGCAAGGACTACGTGCCCCTTCTGGAAAGCTTCATGGAAGACGAAAAACGCCATATGAACCGGTTCTGGGAAGAGATACAGCGCCGCAACGGCATCAAGTGCAAGAGCTACTGGCTCTGCGGCGCCGGGGGTTGGTTCATGGGCTTTATCTCGGCACTGTTCGGGAAAAGCGGCGTCATGGCCTGCACCTGGGCCGTGGAGTCGGTCGTGGTGAGCCATCTGAAAAACCAGCTCTCGTACCTTGAAAGCCGGAACGACCTGGCGGCCTGGGAAACGGTCCAGTCGATTCTGGAAGATGAGGAGAACCACCGCGATACCGGCCGAATCGAAGGCGGCAGCGCGCTGCTGTATGGGCCGTTCAGATGGATGATCAGTTTGTTTACGGAGGGTGTTATTCGGTTTGGGATGCGGTAAAAACAGGGGTTCCCAAAAACCGTCTACACAAGCCAATCCATGGAGGAAAAGCATGAACACTCTGAACCGCCCCGCAACCATCGACACCGTTGTGTTCGACCTCGGTAACGTGCTGATTCGCTGGAACCCAAGAAACCTTTACCGGAAGATCTTCGGCGAAGACGTACAGGCCATGGAGACTTTTCTTTCCGAGGTCTGCCCTCCCGAGTGGAACGAGCGCCAGGACGCAGGCCGGTCGTGGCAGGAAGGGGTCGAGGAAGCTATCGCGCGGCATCCGTCGCAAGAGGCGCTGATTCGTGCGTACCACGAGCGCTGGGAAGAGACACTCGGCGGTGTGCTGGAAGAAACCGTGCTGATCCTCGATGAACTGCACGCCAAAGGCGTCCGCCTGCTGGCCCTGACCAACTGGTCTGCCGAAACCTTCCCGATTGCCCTTCAGCGCTTTCCCTTTCTGCGCACGTTCGAGGGCATTCTGGTGTCCGGCGAAGAAGGCCTCATCAAGCCCGACCCGGCGATTTTCCAGCTACTGAAATCTCGCTACCGGTTCGAAGGCCACCATGCGGTGTTTATCGATGATCACGCGCCGAATATCGAAGGTGCACGCAGGGAAGGTTTCAATGCGCTGCAGTTCACCAGTGCTGTGCAGCTGCGCAAAGACTTGGCGGCGCTGGGGTTGCCTGTGCAGGCGCTGAGCGAACCGGCGTAACGAACCGACAGGCAACACAAATTCAATACAACGAACACACAAAAATGGGCGACCGAAGCCGCCCATTTTTTATGCCGATAAATCGACAACAATCCCCATCAACGCATTGGCGGAACCCGAATATCACCCGCCCGACACTGACTCTTCACGCCCTTGCCGCAAGCCCCGAACGACAAGTCCTTGCCCAGGCACACGCGCACTTCCGACAACTCGGGTCCGTTGCAGACAATCGCGATGCCATTCTCTGGAATCCCGGGATTGCTCTGACGGAACATCTGCGCAATTTCCTGCGCCGGGAAGTAGATCTCGGTGCTCAAGGGTTTCAGTTTGTCCGGGATCTTCACCATGCCAACCGCCTTGTCCGCCATATCCAGATAACCCGACGCGCCAAGACCGCTGCACGTGCCGTGCTTGGACCATTCATGCTGAAGCAATTTTGGCGTCACAAACAGCGTCAGACCTTGCTTCTGCTCCGCGGGCGACAACGGCACCATCGGCGGACACGACTCCGGCCAACCGCCCTTGGCGTACTGCGGCCAGAGACCGTGGAGCACAAAGCCATAGCCTTTGCCCGAGCATTGCGGATTGTTCTGATGAGTCAGGCAAAACGTCGGCGACCAGGACAGCGTCAGCAGGTAGTAATCAAACACCCCCGCCACCGACTCGGTCTGCTGCTTATCGCGATGGGACCGAGCGTCGCTCATGCCGACGCTGCCAATCGTCAGCGCAAAGAGCGCGACCAGTGCATACAGTTTTTTCATAAACCCTCTCCTTTGGGGCAAATCGGCTGGTTGTCTCATTCTGGTGATTGGCCGGTCAAGTACTGTCTGAGGCGACCTTGCCGAGTCCACGCTGAGGCTTCTACGCTCAATAGCTTTTGAGGTTGCCTTATGTTCTCCGTTGATCAACGAACTGCCGCTGGTGGAAGAGATTCTGCTGGACAGGATGAACGGAAAAACGAACCGCTGATGGCGACGAATTCTGACTGGTCATCACCCACCGAGGTGAAGTACCTTGAAGTCGCTACGCTTACATCACGATAGGGAATCGAAATGAGTAAGGCAGATGAGCTCGCTGCAAAACTGAAACAGAAACAACAAACCCGTGCGGACGCGGAAGCCTGCGCGGACACGGCGATTGAGCATTGGCCGATACAGGTCTATGAGATGTACCACCAGCTTGAGGCATGGCTGGAGCCACTGACCGAAGCGGGCTTGAACATTCGCCGCATCCCCACACACGTTATCGAAAACCTCCCCTCCGGCGAGACCTTCAACTACGCCATCGACAAACTGCTGATCGAGGGCAACCACCACAGCATCACCCTCGACCCCATCGCGCGCTTCGTCATTGGCGGCATGGGCCGTGTCGATATCCTCTCAAAAGGCCAACAGCGGTATTTACTCCGGACCGAGACCGCACACGGTGAAGTCCATTGGCAGATCCAGACAACCCTACGCAGCGGACAACCGCAACCAGACCCGGTCAAGCTCAATGAGGACGACTTTCTCTCGGTGATACAGGAAGGTCTGGAGCTCTAAAGCAGAGCACCACGCAGGGAAGCATTGCGGTGTGTCACCCTTCCCTGCCGATCCCGAAAAAATGGGCGACCCGTTGCGGTCGCCCATTTTCGTTTCGGCCAAGAAATCCACTCCCCGATGTCACTCACCGCGCTTTACCTGATATCCGACAATCCGTATATTCGCCAAACCATATATCTACCCCCCGGCCCGGCGCCCTACGGAGTAACCGATGAAAGTCCTGTTCATGTGCACGGCCAACAGCTGCCGCAGCATCCTGTCCGAAGCCATGTTCAACCACCTCGCCCCGGCGGGTTTCGAAGCCGTGAGCGCCGGCAGCTTTCCCAAAGGCCAGGTCCTGCCGCGCAGCCTGACCACCTTGCGGGCCGCCGGCATTGCCACTGACGGGCTGAGCAGCAAGGGCAACGACGCCTTCGCAGACAGCCCGCCAGACATCGTCATCACCGTGTGCGACAAGGCGGCCGGCGAAACCTGCCCGGTGTATTTCGGCCCCGCACTCAAGGCGCATTGGGGACTTGAAGACCCGTCCGACGTCAGCGGTAGCGAAGAACAAATCACCGCCGCCTTCAACGCCACACTGGCGACCATCGAAACCCGTTGCCGCGCCTTCCTCCAGTTGCCCTTCGAACGCCTCGACGCCGCTGCACTCCAACGCGAACTCGAGCGCATCGCCACCCTTTAGCCTGGAGCGCCGCATGAGCGATCAACTGCCAAACCTCGACACACTGCTTTCCGACACCCTGCACCACGCCGCGGTCGACAACCCCAAGCCACGCATATTGCTGCTCTACGGCTCGACCCGCCCACGCTCGTTCAGCCGCCTGCTGGTGGAAGAAGCGGCCCGGTTGCTGGAACACTTCGGTGCCGAAACGCGGATCTTCAACCCCTCCGGCCTGCCGCTACCGGACGACGCGCCCAGCGACCACCCGAAAGTCCAGGAGCTGCTGACCTTGATGCAGTGGTCCGAAGGCCAGGTGTGGTGCTCGCCGGAACGCCACGGCTCAATGTCCGCCGTGTTCAAGGCGCAAATAGACTGGGTGCCGCTGGCGATGGGCGCCATACGCCCGACCCAAGGCAAAACCCTGGCCGTGATGCAGGTCTCGGGCGGCTCGCAGTCGTTCAACACCGTCAACCAACTGCGCGTGCTGGGGCGCTGGATGCGCATGTTCACCATCCCCAACCAGTCCTCCGTACCGAAGGCTTTCTTGGAGTTCGACGACCAGAACCGCATGAAACCCTCCGCGCTCTACGACCGCGTGGTCGACGTGATGGAAGAACTGCTGAAATTCACCCTCCTGCTACGCGACCGCCCCGACCTCGTCGACCGCTACTCGGAGCGCAAGGAAAGCGCGGAGGAATTGAGCAAGCGGGTTAATCAGCGCTCGATATAAAGCCGCGAAATAAACAAGGGGCGACCGCAATGGCCGCCCCTGCATACTTTCTACAATTTCTGTAACACTTTAATTATTCCCCCCTCCCCCGATCACATTCTTTTACATCTGAGGTACACATTCTTAACAATTGCATTCCTTTCGTTGATTAGCATGGACACACCTTATGCGAATTCAGGGACGTCGCTATTCCAACGGATGCCTTATGAAGGAAAGCAAATGCCTACTGAACAAATCATTATCCTTGTTGCCGTTACAATTATTGGCCTTGTATGGGCTGCCAGAAGAGATTTAGAAAACCGAAAGAAAGAACAGGCCGAAAGAGATACCAATGAGAGCGTAGATTGACTATCAGTCACTTTCAAAAACAAGTGGGCAGATAAAGTTAATTATTATAAAAAATCAACCCGCCTCCACTGACTGCACCGACAGCTATCTACATAAAGTTGAAACACGGAAATAACTACCCCCGTAGCAGCTGCCGAGCCCGCGAGGCTGCGTTCGAGGACAAAGTCCTCGCAAATCCTGCACACACGGTTTGCATGACGGAACGCGTTTTCTGACTCACCACCGCCTCATCCGAACACAATCCAGGTCTGAATCAGACTCCCAGACTCGACAGCTATTCAGAACGGGACAAACCCAACCAAAAAGGGGCAACCTCACGGTCGCCCCTTTGCTCTACCTCCGCAACCGCCTCCCAACCACATCCATCAAATCACACCCATCGCGCAGCGGAATCACCAACACCCGCGCAAAGTCCCGCAACAGCAACGCATCACGACCAGGCCCTTCGCCCAGGGAAAGCGTTTCCAGCAATTGCGTCACGCTACGAATGCGGTACGCCGCCGTGTCGTGCAGCACATCGACCGGCGCTTCGGTATCAATCAACAGCGACGCAATTGTGCAATCAATGCCGGTGATCGGCATGTATCGAGCCATGGCAGAACCTCCAGTGAATGAACCAGCGTGAGCACTCAGTGACGAGCAGCCGAGGAAACCCCGGACGCCAAGTCCGGCGTATCGAAGTGCTCCAGTGACCGGTTCACCAATAACTCGCTGAGTACAACCAGTTGCTGCATCGCCAACGCCACATGGCGGCGCGAACCTTCGAGCTCGAAGGCTAGGTCGGTGGTCATGGCGTTCAGGGATGCCAGGGTTTCGGAGGCGTGGATTAGCAGGGTTTCGGTGTCGATGTTGGGGGCGATGGTGAAGATGTGGGTGGTGGGATCGGAAACCGCTGCGGTTTCGGGGGGATTGGGGGTGATCTTTTTCATGAGTGAAGCTCCTTTAGCAATTCAGTGAACCGCCAATCTCACTTCCACATGAGGGTGGCAGCCGTACGCAGGTGTGGAAGACCGGGGCTAAAGGAACCCGGCGCACTCGGGAGTGCCCCGCGCACAGCCGCCATAACACGACAATGTTGGCATAAAAAACGCCGACATGTGTTTATGGGCGCTTGGGCGCCTTTAGCTATAGAACGGACTTCCACATCCGGCCGCTGATTTTGCAGCGACTGGGGAAGGCTATATGGTGAGGTGAATGGCGGTAAAGCGGCTGGAACCGATGCGGGTTGAAGGAAACGTCCGATGCAGGTGTGGTGTGTTGGACGCTGGATTCACTCCAAAGGATTCGCTTTATTGCTTTGCCGTTGTACCAATGATGGATTGGAGCGACTTTTTATAAAACCCTTTAAAACAAAGATCTACAGCACTTTCCAAATCATAACGTACCAATTTTGTACCACTCCCCCCGCCCCTTCTACCGACCTTTTAGCTGCGGCTAGCCGCGTATACATCAGGCAGATCGCGGCCAATTGCAGACCATGGATACAGTGCTAAGCTCCGTAGTGAAGCCAAATGCCATGGTAAGAGGAGGATACGAAATGTCTTCAAAGCAACCGCACGTCATCCCTTTCATTAGAGAGATCATGTCACTTCGTATGAAAATGAAAGCAGACGAAAAGTTTGCTGCCTCTATTCGGTCTGCTATTGCTGAGGTTTGCAGTGATTACGGCGTAGACATACCGTCAGAAGCGCTTGCGACTACCATAATCGTGCATCCTGAAGAAGTGGCAACCGTCGAATCTGTTTCACCCAATCTCCCGGTCGGCTCACAATGTCAAGCTTGGTAATTTCTGACGATAGGATTCCCGAAGATAAATTGATTTTCAAGGAGCTGTGTCCGGGTATTCTTGAGCTCAACACCCTCTCTAATGACTACTGCTCTATCCTTGTTGCTAAGCTGGAGCAATATCAGTGGAAAACTTCGACCGTTGCGGAAGTTCGGGGCTTCTCAAAGATCGAGTATGCAAGAGAAGACATTCGGTCATCGCTGTCTATTGGTGAAGCCTCTGCTATAGCGCTAATCTCGGAGGTAACGCAAGCCGTTGAACCAATGGTAATGCAGGCTTTTATTAGCTACTGGGGACTTCCTTCCGTCCGGTCAATGCACCCTCAGTTCACGAAGTACAACGTCGGGCATTTTATAAAAAATCACACTGATGATGGAGCTGCGTTCCCACGCAGAGTGGGGTCGGCAGTTACCTACTTGACTGACAGCTACGAGGGCGGTGAGATCTGCTTTCCAAAATTCAGGCTCCAGTTGAAGCCACAGACGGGGGTAACTCTGCTGTTCCCTTCTGAGTACGTCCATTCTGTTGCACCAGTTACTGCAGGAACAAAAGCAGTATTTCTCTTCTTTGTGGAAGTTGATGCCTAACCAGTTACTCAACCGGACAGTAACTGGCCGAGGCCGTCTTCTGTTGGCCGCCGGCTAGCTCCAACGTAATGTCTACATTCGGTCGACTGCTGCCGGTCACAATCTAAAATCTTCAGCTTTTTCGGTGATGGATCAGACTTACTCTCGCTCCACCTCCCGTAAATAAAGGCCCAAAAGCCTATTCGCCATCCCGCGTACCAACTCCGTACCAGAATCGCTCTCATCCCTACGCACTCTCTCCTGCCGACGCCTGTAGCAAAATTTAAGCATCCGTATTCGGCTCCAATTATGAGCACTATCGCTGCCTGGCTTTCAGGCGGTATGGGAGGCTTCCCAAGCTGATAACGAGGGTTCGATTCCCTTCACCCGCTCCACTATTTTCAAGGCCTCCAGCGGTATCGAGGTAGCGTCAGGCGAAGCTACTGACAGTTTCGGTGACAGTTACGCGATTTGTGTGGAAGCGCCAGCCTGGCCCCCTCGCATCTGCAATACCCGATTTTTAGGTTGACCCATGGGAAAAAGGTAATTTTGGTAATTTCCTTTTTTATCGGTATAAAACATCAATAAAATAAATTACTTGAATAGATTATACAAAGGTAATAACAGGGTAAGGAATAGGTTAGAAAATTACCTTCGACCTTAGTAATTCCAACTCATTACAAAACCCTTTAAAATCATGAACTTGAAAAAGTATTACCTCCAGCCTTACCAAATATTATCCTCTGAGGTAATACGTCAAAGCTACGGCTTATAAGGGCTACAGCCCCTTCCCCGCATCGCCTTACCAAAATTACCCTTTCCCCGTCCTCGACCTGAAATTGGCCCTTCAGATTACGCTGCTATGCTTCCGACTTTACGAATGGAGTCGGAGGCATAGCCAGTGAATATTCTCTCCCTGTAGTACTCGAAAAAATCTACGAAAATCAGTTGGCCCTCGAAGCAGCGGCCATGGAACTGACGCTCCTGGTAGAGCATGAAGGCTTCGCGGATGTCAGCGACAATGCCCATACTGCCCTGGATCGAATTGGCGAGAATGCTGGTTTTATCAAGCAGGGCTTGGCTCGCCTGAGAGCGATGGAAAAAGACTAGCTGCTGACACTGTCACTGACGGGGCTTGGCTCTCACACAGGCATCTATAGGCCAGAAGCAGATTTTTGACTCAGAGGTAGCTTCTAGACACAAATGAGACGCTCAGGCTCGGTCGCTTTAGATCCAGCAGGCTTCCAAGTGTATCTTCAAAACTTCGGGACGAATCATTTTGAGTTTTATGGCGCAATGCCATAACATCACTGCGCCTGCTGGGCTGGAGGTATCCGCCCTCCAAATCGCCAATTTTCAATCAGGGAATGACTATGAACTTAAACATTGGACAGATAACACTTATCGATCTGATAGGAATGCTAGATCGAAAAGAAGTTGTCATTAACAGAAACTATCAGCGAGGGTCGGATATTTGGCCAGCTACTGCTCGTAGTTACTTCATTGATACTATACTGCAAGATTTCCCGTTCCCGAAAATATATCTATATCAGGCATTCAGTAAAGAGACCAACAAACCGTACAAGGAACTTGTAGACGGCCAGCAACGAATCACGACCATCCAAGATTTTTATCACAATAAATTCCCACTGAGCAATACATCAAAAAAATTCAAAGGATTGAGATTTCGTGATCTTGACGAAGCCACTCAAAAAATTTTTATAAGCTACCAAATTGAGCACTCAACGATACTTTCAGCTACCCGAACCGAGCTGTTAGAAATGTTCCGTAGAATGAATGCTTACACTGCCCCGCTGAAGGAAGCGGAAAAACGCCACTCAACCTATCAGGGTACATTCAAGTGGTTCATTGCAAGCATCACCGAGGGCTTCTACTCTCCACTATTAGAGGCGTATGATGTATTAACAGAGAAACAAATTGCCCGCATGGGAGATGCGGAGTTTGTATCCGATCTCGTTGTAGTATTAGAGTACGGAGTTCAAACAAAACGAAATACGACTATCGAAAAACTCTATAGAGAATATGACGACAGCTTTCCTAAAGAGGACGCATATGAAAATATTCTCATCGATTTTTTCAACTTACTGCTCACGCCCCTAGCCGGCATCAGGGGGAGTTTCATAACTAAATCGTATGTGATCCATTCGCTGTTCTGCGCCTACGTTGCAATCAAACATAGCTTCCCAGGGAGTGATGAGTTCGTCACAACCCCAAACCCTAATTATAATATCGATTATACCGCTGCACTTCCGCGTCTACTCAAATTGGCGGAGGCGCACGAAGATCAAGAGGATGAGGGTCCGTATCGTCACTACGTTGAGGCATGTACTTCAAGTACCACGCAGCAAGCCCAGCGAAAAATTCGAACACTGGCTCTGGTAAAAGCTTTGCTGGGGTGAATCATGAGCCTTCATAGACTAAATAGCTGGCTCTCGAACCGAATAGTAAAATACAGCGTCCGAGCTTCATTCCTTCAAGGTCAGCTGGGCCAGATACCATCCTGGCAGCATAGATATCTCACAGAGAGTCTTATATCCGACATCTGGCTGAGCTGGTGTTGGTTCTCTCGCATCCTAATCCATAAGTCCATAAGAGGAACCAAAGCACGAAACAGCTCAGTAATTCCTGGCCGCATTGGAGATAATAGCTGGCAAAGAATTGGGCATCAATGCAACAAAGCCTCTCTTTCTCAGAACCATAATTCGCCATTACCTACTGGATTTCTGATGAGGCGCGAACCCACTTGGGGCGATATAAGCGCGCTGATCAAAATGGTAAATACTTTAGCACCAGCTAATCAAGCGCAGTTACTCACTGCGTTGGGATTACCTTTCATTGGCCCTAAGCACATTCAGATAGTTAGAAACTGTGCTGCGCATAAAACAATCGAGAATCTTGCTTCATTACGTAGCGAATTTTCTTTAACTTACGCAATATCCGGAACTGCCACACCAAATGACGTAGTTTGGGCGAATAAACTTGGCTCTACAGATCTTGCGATTGATCTGTGGCTTCATGAAATGAGAATTATAGGAGAAGTGGCAACCGAGAGAGCATAGGTATTAAGCCACTTCAGCTTCTTCCGTGTTGAATTGGCCGATTTCCGCCTTTGGCCAACGGCAGCCTTGGTCGATTGTGGTCGTCCGAACTAGCCCTCTCATCGCTGGTCAACCTGTGAAATTGGCTAAACGGCCTGAAAGCCCGATGTTCCTGGGATTTCAGGCAAGTTTCTACTATTCCTGAAACACGTCAAAAGCTCAGCAGGTGCCCGCTACTCAAAAAGTAAAAAACTCAACAAACGCTTGTTTTCTAATGGCGCCCCCTTGAAAGCCGGGGGCTCCAGAGATCGGCCTCCGATCTGGCTCGCTCTGGGCTCAGTGCAAAGCCGCTGCACTTCTTTGCAAAACCTTGCACTCCGTGCAATTGCGAAACAGCCCACAGACCCCGCAGCAGGCTTGGGTGAAGCCACCGTTTACACCAAACACCCTCCTTTGCACAAAAAAGGGACGCAAAGCCCGTCGGCGGGAGGGGGATAAGTGCTTTCTCAGTGATTTTTTTTATCAGAGCGATCTTCTACAACGTCCTAGCCTATTGAATTGCCATCTGATCTTTGAGTAAGGTCAGAGTCCGTTCCACAGACGTAAAAAATCACAGGCACTCAAAAGGCAAGCGTTCAATTGCGAATCACACCAAACGATTACCATTCACGCAGTAACGCCAACAAGCAACCGAATTACAACGGAATGTGCAATTCATGACAAAATTAGAGACAGCCAACCAAAGCGACTATAAATTTATTCAAAATATAGCTGGAAAGGTTTTAACTACAGACCAAAATATAGCTATAGATCTAAAATCACGCAACTTAATAATAATTGGCAAAAACGGAGCAGGAAAAACTTCTTTCCTTAAATCACTGCACACAATTTTGCTACAAAATATCTCTGAGGGCCACGCAGCAAAACTAAGTGAATATCGTAAGCTCTTAGCGGAAAATGAAAAAAAACTTGCTAGAGACCCAGGCTACCAAGGAACAGTCGACCACTATAAAAGGGTGATTGAAGAAAACGTCACGCCACTAGTAGTAACATACAATGCACTTTCAGATTTTATTGAAAAAACAAAAGAAGGTAATGCACTAATTAGATACTACGAAGCAACTAGAAAAATCGCCATAACCAAGGTCACTTCGGCGTCCCCAATCACTCCCGAGTTACCTCAGCATAAAAAGAAAGAAAATCTTGGGCCAAATCTAGAACAGCATCTAGTTAATTTAGAAATCGTTATGGCGCTAGCCATGCGAAGAAACAATCCGGAAAAAACTCGTAGGATTGAGGGTTGGTTCCACAAATTCCAAGAAGACCTTAAATTCCTATTTGAAGATGACTCTATTCATTTAGTTTTCGATGATGAAAAGCTGGCATTTTTATTACAACAGGAAAAGCGCCCCCCCTACTCTTTTCAAAACCTCTCTTCTGGCTATCTCGCCATCTTCGACATTTATGCTGATTTATTAGTCAGAAGCGAGTATTTTGAAATACTGCCTACCGAGCTAGTCGGAATTGTATTAATCGATGAGCTTGATGCTCATCTACATATATCTCTTCAGAGAAAAATCCTACCCTTCTTCGCACGATCCTTCCCCAAAATTCAATTTATTGTAACAACACACTCTCCTTTTGTTGTAAGTTCCACTGACGACTCACTCATCTATGACATATCCACGGGAAAAGAATGTGAAGACCTTTCTCTTTTTTCCATAGAGCACATAATCGAAGGAGTTTTAGGCGTACCGCCAATTTCTCAAAAAATGCAGGGCTTGATTTCCGAACTGACTACTTCCAGCAACAATCCGAACTCCTCAGCCGACGAACTTAAAAAGCTACTGATCACGCTAGCCCCCCACGCCGACACCTTAGATGACGAATCAAGGATGTTTTACGAGATAGCCCAGAACAGATATCTAAACAAGAAGAGGGACGACCACAATGTTTAACGTAGTTCGTCCAAAAGCCATACCAGCTTCTCTGTCCGCAAAAAAAAATTACTGCGAAAAAGATGTAGTAGAATCGCTAGATATAACTTTTCATGGCAAATGCTATATATGCGAAACAAAAGAACCGCTTGCACTTAACGTTGAGCATTTCATTGCTCACAAAGGATGTACAGAGAAAAAATTCGCGTGGGAAAATCTATTTTACTCGTGCGCACGCTGCAATAATTTCAAGCGCCATACATATGATGATATCCTGAATTGCACTGACCCTAATATCGACGTGTTAAAGTTAATTCGCCACACCCCGCCATTAACGCCCTATTCGGACATCATAATCGAGCCGATGGATGCTGACCCTAAAACAGCTCGCACCGCAGAGTTAATATCTAGAATATTCAACGAAGACGATACCGGTAACAAATCTGTAGTAAGAGTACAGCTTAGGAAACGAGTTTACAAACGATACGCAAAGGTATTACAACACATAAACACTTACATAGACGAAGATGAATTACAAGATTCAAAGCTACGAGCAATAGAACACTTAAAAGCATTGATGGATGTAGAACAAGAGTACTCTGCATTTCTAAGATGGCCTATTCTGGACTCACCCGAGCTATATAAAATATTGGGAGACTCTATCAATCGACACAAAATAGTGGATTAAAGCGTAATCGTGCGAAGAGCTTCTGATAGGAGCTTTGCCTCGGTTACGTTGTCTGAAAATTCCGCTGCATAGGCCAGGCTTGGTGTCGAGCCTGGTACATGTGTATGAACTGACATTTGGGTATTCATTCGCTGGAGTAGATTAAGTATTTCGCACACCACTTGGAACAAATTTAAAGTTTCTGATCCAATCCAGTTTTTTTGGCGCCTGCATCTTTTAACTGACCCTGGAGACGCTGTGGTGTAAGCCTTCAATCCGCTCCTGTATGTCGCCGCCCACCGTCGCGTTGTGCGTCTGCCCCACCACCAGGTTCAGATCCCGGCCGGTGGCTTGGTGCAAATCATCCACAGCCGCTAGGCTCGCCGATCCGACCGACAGCAGCTTCAGTGCGCCCAGGGCTTCAATCTTTTTAACCCCGCCCACCGACTCGGTCGAATGGTCGTCCACCGTCCTGGTGTGGCTCTGAAACTGCTCGCGGTTCTCCAGGGCTTCCACGTCGCGCTCGATCGCCTTATCGGCGATCTTGCCCTCAAGACAACGCTGGGACTTGAAACGCTGAGCTGCAAGACACCTGGCATGGCGGTCAAAGAGTTATGGATCTATCTACTGGCGCACAATCTGATTCGGATGACCATGGCCCAATCCGCGCTGTTAGCGGATTGTTTACCGCGAGAGCTGAGCTTCAAGCATAGTCTTCAGCTGTGTCTGCGTTGAGGCAGCACGGGGTGGGCGAATACGGCGATGAGTTGTTGAATCTGCTCAAGTTGATTGCCTGCAAACGTGTCGGAAACCGGCCTGGCCGGATAGAACCCCGCGCTTTAAAACGAAGACCCAAGCCTTATCCCATGCTGATGCAAACACGTCGATCGGCAAGGGCTGAGGTACGGAGGAATGGGTACCCGAACCTCCGCCGATCATCCTATAGATAGCTCAGCACCCTCCTTCAGCCATCCAACCTCATTCCTGATAAACTCCCATCCCTCGCCTCACCCACCTAGATACCCAATGCTCCCATCATCTGCTCCAAACACGACCCCAGCCCTCTCCCGCCGCTTCTCCGTCGCCCCGATGATGGATTGGACTGACCGCCATTGCCGCTTCTTCCTGCGCCTGCTCTCCAAGCACGCTCTGCTCTACACAGAAATGGTCACCACCGGCGCCCTCCTCAATGGCGATCACGAGCGCTTCCTCCGCCACAACGAAGCCGAGCACCCGCTGGCCTTGCAGTTAGGCGGCAGCGTCCCAGCCGACCTGGCCGCCTGCGCGCGCATGGCGCAGGAGCACGGTTACGACGAGGTGAACCTCAACGTCGGCTGTCCGAGTGATCGGGTGCAGAACAATATGATTGGTGCGTGCCTGATGGCGCATCCGGTGTTGGTGGCGGAGTGTGTGAAGGCGATGCGCGATGCGGTGTCGATTCCGGTGACGGTGAAGCATCGGATCGGGATCAATGGGCGCGACAGTTACGCTGAGCTGTGTGATTTCGTCGGGACGGTTCGGGATGCCGGCTGCACCAGTTTTACGGTGCATGCGCGGATTGCGATTCTGGAAGGTTTGTCGCCGAAGGAGAATCGGGACATTCCGCCATTGCGCTATGACGTGGCGGCGCAGTTGAAGACGGATTTCCCGGAGCTGGAGATTATTCTCAACGGCGGGATCAAGACGCTGGAGGCCTGTCACGAGCATTTGCAGACCTTTGACGGGGTGATGCTGGGCCGTGAGGCGTATCACAATCCTTATGTGATGGCTGAGGTGGATCAGCAACTGTTCGGCAGCACGGCGCCGGTGATTTCGCGGGCTGAAGCGTTGGCGCAATTGCGGCCTTATATCGCCGCGCATCTGGATGCGGGCGGTGCAATGCACCATATCACTCGGCATGTATTGGGCTTGGGCACCGGTTTTCCGGGGGCGCGGAAGTTTCGGCAGTTGTTGTCGGTGGACATTCACAAGGCTAAAGAGCCTTTGGCGTTGCTGGATCAGGCGGCGGAGTTGCTGGAGGGACGTTAACAGGCAGATTCCTGGCAGTACCGAAATGGAGCATCACTCATGGTAACCGCGAAGCTCACCTCGCAAGGACGGATTACCATTCCAGTGAAGGTCCGCACCTCTTTGAGGCTGGCTGCCAGGAACCGCGTCAAATTTGTAGCGTTGCGAGACGGTAGCATTGAATTCGTTGCCGCACTTGCTCGGTTCAAGAGCTCAAAGGTCTGACCCGTAAACCTTCAATAGCTATTAGTACTGAGGAGATGAACAATGCCCATGACTGAAGGTGCGCTCATGGAGCGGGACGCCGAGCAAAATATCGGTGAAGAATTACTAGCCTCCATTCTTCAGACCAAGGCGTTGATTAAGGCCGAGGAAGTCCTTGGCAATCTTCAGGACGCGCAGAGCTGGATGATTACCCCGGCGCTTGGCCTGGACAACCAAACCCCAATAGCGTTACTGACTACCCAGACGGGTTTTGAGTTGGTGGATGACTTCCTGACGCGTATTGCCCACGGCGTCTATTCCTGATCACCGTGTCGTAATCTCAACAACCGCTACCCGTCACTTCCTTTGAACCTGTAAGCCATTTCAGCATCGTATTTAACGGATAGCGCCAGGCCTTTCAAACGCCTGTTCTCAGGTTGTTGCCGCCCTGGCCGTTGTTACGCATTTACGCCCTTGAGTGGCTGTCAGCGCTCGGGTAATGTCAACAGACCCACAGGATAGAGCACGCTCATGACTTCCAAGCTGGAACAACTCAAACAATTCACCACCGTAGTGGCCGATACTGGCGACTTCGAGGCAATCGCTCGCGTTAAACCGGTGGATGCCACCACCAACCCTTCCCTGCTGCTTAAAGCGGCGGCCATTCCTGCTTACGCGAATTTGCTGAACGCTTGCGTCAGCGACTGCAAAGGCGACGTAGGCCTGGCCAGCGACCGCTTTGGTGTTGCGGTCGGGCAAGAGATTCTGAAAGTGATTCCGGGGCGTATTTCCACCGAAGTGGATGCGCGCCTGTCGTTCGACACTGACGCCGTATTGAAGCGCGCGCACCGTCTGATCGAGCTGTACGAAAAGGCCGGCATTGGCCGCGACCGCGTGCTGATCAAGATCGCCTCCACCTGGGAAGGCATCCGCGCCGCCGAGAAGCTGGAACGCGAAGGCATTCAGACCAACCTGACGCTGCTGTTCTCTTTCGCCCAGGCGGTTGCCTGTGCCGAGGCCGGGGTGTTCCTGATTTCGCCGTTCGTGGGCCGTATCTACGACTGGTACAAGAAAGCCAACGGCAACGACTACACCGGTGCCGATGATCCGGGCGTGCAGTCGGTGACGCGCATCTACAACTACTACAAGGCCAATGACTACAAGACTGTGGTCATGGGTGCGAGCTTCCGTAACCTCAATCAGATCGAGCAACTGGCCGGCTGTGATCGCCTGACCATCAGCCCGGACCTGATCGAGAAACTGGCGGCCGACACCGGCAAGCTGGAACGCAAACTGGTGCCAGGCCATGCTGGCGAAGCGCGTCAGAGCCTGACTGAAGCGCAGTTCCGCTGGGCGTCGAACGAGGACGCCATGGCCACCGAGAAACTGGCTGAAGGCATTCGTCAGTTCGCTCGTGACCAGGAAAAGCTTGAGGCGTTGCTGCAAGCCAAGCTGTGATCTGATTCCGGCAAGCGCAAAAAGGGCGAACCTTCACAGGTTCGCCCTTTTTTGTGCCGCGGGAATTGAATGAGCTTTGCGCCAGCGCAATGGGTGGCAGGTCTGGCCCCATCGCGAGCAAGCTCGCTCCCACAGGGGATCTGTGTCAGACCATGCAAGTGCAATCGACGCAAGACAAGTGTGGGAGCGAGCCTGCTCGCGATGGGGCCGGTGAAGAAGGCGCAGGCTCAGCGGATCAGTGACGCTCCAGGGCGTTCACCAAGTCATGGAATGCTTCGCGGTTGGAGTCGTTCAGGCCCATGAGGATCTTGTGCGCTTCCAGCACCTTGATCCGCACCACTTCTTCGGACTGATCCTGGTCAGGCAGGTCGGTCAGGCATTCCGGGCACGGAATCGGGCGGTCAACGATGTTGAACACCTGCTCGAAGCCCATGGACTCCAACAGCCGCGTGATGTCTTCGTGGGTGGTGACGACGGTCGGCAGCAGGCCGATCTTTTGCCGCGACATGATCGACAGCTTGGCCAGCAGGCCCAGGGTGGTGCTGTCGATGCTGCGGGTTTCGGTCAGATCGATCACGATCGCGTTGAAATTCAACGCGCTGAAGATCCGCTCAATAGTCGCATCCAACGCCGAACACAGGGTCAGGCGAACTTCACCGACGAACTTCAGGACGAAGGTGCCGTCCTGCTCGGCGAACTGGATTCTACCGGTACTCATTAAAGATTCCTGCTCAACACCAACAGGGCGATATCATCCGGCATCTCCCCTAGCGTGGCCAATCCAAAAACCTGCCGCAAGCCATCCAGGCTGCCGCCCGCCGTTCTTACCCGTTCAGGTAAGGCAGCCTCTTTCTCTTTGAGTGTAGGTTCTGGCAAAAGGTCCAGAATGCCATCGGACATCAGCGTCAGGCTGAACGTCGGTGGCAGCTCGATAACGTGGTCTTCGTAGGTGGCTTCATTGAACAAGCCCACCGGCAGGCCGCGCCCTTCGAGATAACCCACACTGTCTGGCGTGTACAACACTGGCAACGGCAGGTGTCCGCCGATGCTATAGGTCAACAAACCCGTCTCCTCGTCGATGACTCCACCGACCATCGTGACATGTTTGCCCAGCTTACAGCTGATCAGCCCTCGGTTGATATGACCAAGGACTTCTGAAGGAGTGAATTCCGGCAACGTGCCGTTGCGCTTGGATTCAAACAGCAGGCGTGTGGTCATGAATTTCAGCAGCACGGTCACGAATGCCGATGAAGCGCCATGCCCTGAAACGTCCGCCAGGTAGAAGGCTACCCGGCGCTCGTCGACCCGAAAGTAGTCAACGAAGTCGCCCGACAGGTACAGAGACGGGATGATCTGGTGCGCGAACTTGAACTCGTCAATCGCCCAGGGACTGACCGGCAGCATGTTCATTTGCACCTGGCGCCCGGCGTTCTGGTCTTCCTGCAACAGGTTCAGGCTGGCTTCGAGCTCGCGGTTGGCGGTTTCGAGTTTTACCCGATAACGCTGGTTTTCCAGCAGCAGGCGCGCACGATCCAGGGCCCGGCGCACGGAGTGCTCGAGTACGGCCAGATCTTCCAGCGGCTTGATCAGGTAGTCCGCGGCGCCCAGGCGCAAGGCCTCGACGGCGTCGTTCATCACGCCGGCACCCGAGACCACGATCACCGGCGTTTGCGGCGAAAGGTCGGTGACCTGACGAATGAGCTCAAGCCCGCCCATCTGCGGCATGCGCAGATCGCAGATCACCAGGTCGGGTTGGTTTTTCTTGAATACCTGAAGCCCCTGCTGGCCATTGCTGGCCTGAAGGACGCTGAACCCACTGTCTTCCAAATAGGCCGCGAGACTCGCGCGTACTACTTCGTCGTCATCGATTATCAGCAGCGTGGCACTGGTTTTTTGCATGTGGGCAAACGGCGCCAGAATTAGGTTGGCGTAGCTGGCAGGGCATTCGGCCCGGCACACACTACTGGATTCGCTTTCTAGCCTCTCTGTCGCACCGCTTTCGAGCATTTGCCCTACAAGCGTGTTCATCAGAGGTGCCCTTCTAAGGCGCAGACGGTACTCCCATCCGCGAGGCGTTTCAAGCTCACGCCGATGGTCATCAGGCGTCTTTACATCGCAAATCACCGGGAGTTATAAGAACAGCTAAAACCGCAACACAAAGGAAGGATCGAGCCCATGAGCCAAAGCGATCGTGACTACAGTGAAAAGCGCGACTACATCCGCATGCGGGTCGATGCGGATGTCACATTGATTCACGCCGGCGATTTGATTCCAGCCGTCTGTATCGACCTTTCCAGCAGCGGCATGCAGGTTCAGGCGGCCCGTTCGTTCCAGGTGGGCGACACGCTGAACGTACGCATCGATTCCGAGCACGCGGCGCTCAAGGGCCTGGAAGCCGAGACCGAAGTGGTCTGGGTGACTCAACAGGACGCTGGCGGCCAGAAACTTGGGCTTACAATCCTGAAAATGAATTGAGCACGAACACAAACAAAGAAGGCGGCCAAATGGCCGCCTTCTTGTTGTTGCGCGGGTGGCGATTTAAAAATCGTCTTCCACCTTGCCGTCTTTGACCTTGAATTCGCGGTTTTGCAGATAAGCGTTGCGAATGAAGATGTATTTGTCGCCGGTGATCAGCTTCTCGCTCGACAACAGGCTGGCACGGGTGTCGATCACACTCATGCCAAGCGCCATATTGCGCGCCGGAATGTCGTTCATGTAGCGGTAGGGTTTGGCGTAGGTATCGACGTACATGGACGGTGCATCACGCAGCGTGCTTGGGCCGAAGAACGGCAGCATCACGTAAGGGCCGCTCGGTACGCCCCAATGGCCAAGGGTCTGGCCAAAGTCTTCGTCGTTGCGTTGCAGGCCCATTTTGGTACCCACATCGAAGAACCCGGCCAGGCCGATAGTGGTGTTCATCAGCACGCGAGCCGTATCGACGCCAGCGGCGCGCGGCTTGGCCTGCAGGATGTCGTTGGCCAGGTTGCCGACGTCACCGATGTTGCGGAACATGTTGTGAATGCCGTCCGAGAGAAACGTCGGCGTAATGAACTGATAGCCCTGGGCAATCGGCTTCAAGGCATAGGTGTCCAGTACATCGTTGAACTTGTAGATCGGACGGTTAATGCTTTCCCAAGGATCATCTTCCGACGCCGCCTGGGCAGCGAACGGAACCAGCAACACGCTGGCACACATACATAGTCGAGCTAGACGATTGCTCCAGCGCATAGCAAAAAACTCCTTGGACCGTACTGGCGCGGGACTCAATACCCGGGCGATAAGCGCGCTAGTATAAGGTGGTTAAGTATTTTTAGGCAGTCGCCCGTGAACCGGCCTTGTTGGTGCGGCCGCTTCATCCCGATGTCACTCAACTGTCATGGGGCATCCCTAATCTCCGGAATTATTTCAGGGACGTTGAAATGCCCCACGCTCAAGCCCTCCCCCAGTGCATTCCCAACCCGACCGCCGTGCTCTTCGGTCTCAGCGGCTGTCTGGTGGATTTCGGCGCCCGCAGCCGTCAGAACGATCACGACACCACTGAACGAGCACACCCGACACCGGGTGCCCTGGAAGCGCTGAATCGCCTGCAACTTCAAGGTATTCCGTGCGCTTGGCTCGATGAGTTGCCGCACGCGCAAAGTCTTGCGCTGGCCACCTCTCTGCCGGACTGGATCACCGCCAGTCCACACACGCTGAACAGGGGGCAATGGCCGTCCCCTGATGCGTGCTGGCAAGCCTTGATGGCGCTGAACATCGATCGGCTGGACGGCTGCGTACTGGTCAGCGGCGAACCGCGCTTGCTGCAATCAGGCCTCAATGCCGGGCTCTGGACCATCGGCCTGGCGTCCTGCGGCTCGCTCTGCGGGATGACACCCAATGAGTGGCACGCCTTGAGTCAGCAGGAGCGCGAGCTCAAGCGCGGCAAGGCGACCGTGCAATTGTTCGGCCTTGGCGTGCATTCGGTGATCGATCATCTGGGTGAACTCGACACCTGCCTGTCAGACATCGGCCTGCGCCGACACAAGGGTGAAAAGCCCTGACAGGGCGTTCTTGATCAAGATCATGCACTTCGCTCGCCAGTGGATTAATCTAAAGGCCAGATGCAGACCTTTGGCCCATCGCTGCGGTCTATGCCAGTGCCTATCGATAAAAGGAAGAACGCCATGCCTGCCCGCGAACTGCAAGAACAGCTCAACGCCCTGCGCGAGCAACTGGAGCAGAACCCGCCGCTCACGCTGGAAGAGCGGGAGCACCTGCAAGAACTGATGAAGAAAATTGAGGCGCAAATCAAACTGGAAACCGCGACGCCTGACAGCAGCCTGGCGGACGGCGTCAACCTTGCCGTAGAGCGTTTCGAAGTGGACCACCCGGCGCTGGCCACTGTTTTACGCAGCATCGTGCAGACCTTGGGCAATATCGGGATCTGACCCCTCGAATGCAAAAAAGCCCCGCTAGCGATAGCGGGGCTTTTTCATTTCTGCGACCTGCAAGGCAATCCCTGTGGGAGCGAGCCTGCTCGCGATGGCGGCGGCACATTCAACATCAAGGTGATGGTCGGATCGCTATCGCGAGCAAGCTCGCTCCCACATTGGATCTTTACTGACGGACCAGACGCTGGTTCGGCAGTTGCACGTCTTCAGTGCTGCGATACGGGTTGATGTCCAGCCCACCGCGACGTACGTAACGCGCATACACGGTCAGTTTTTCCGGTTTCAGCAAGCGCTGCAGGTCGAGGAAGATCCGTTCTACGCACTGCTCGTGGAAGTCCGAATGCTGGCGGAAGCTCACCAGATAGGCCAGCAGACTGGCGTGATCCAGCGCCGCGCCACGGTACTCGACCGCGACACTGCCCCAGTCCGGCTGGCTGGTGACCGGGCAATTGGATTTGAGCAGATGGCTGTGCACGCTCTCTTCGACAATGCGCGAATCGTCGCAACGCAGCAGTTCCGGGCGCGGATGCTCGTAGTTGCTGACGCTGATATCCAGATCATCGATGCACACGCCTGGCAGCGCTACAACGCCTTCAGCCTCGACCTCGCTCAAACTGCGAATACGCACGCCCACCGGCTTGCCCGCGGCGGCCGACAGGTCATTCACCAGCGTGGCTTCAAGGCTTTGGGTATCGGCGAACGGCGTCTGGTTCAGCGAGTTCAGGTACAACTTGAACGACTTCGATTCGATGATGTTCGGCGAGTCTGCCGGGATGCTGAATTCGCCGATGGCCACCACCGGCTTGCCCGATGGCAACAGCCAGGACAGTTCGAAGCAGTTCCAGAAATCCACGCCCTTGTACGGCAGGGTTTGCGCCGTCAGGCCCAGCTCGGCCCATTTCGCGGTGCGCGGGATCGGGAACAGCAAGGACGGCGTGTACGTGGCGATGTATTCGCTGGATTTGCCCAGCGGCGAATGTTCGGCTGCGGGATGCATGGCGGAAACCTGACTGAAGAATCAGCGGATTCTAACAGCCTTTGCTCCCGCCTTTGAGTGCTTACTGACTGACAGTCAATTTGCCGACCATGCCCGCCTGATAGTGGCCGGGAATATTGCAGGCGAACTGCAGATTGCTGGCTTTCTTGAAGGTCCAGGTCAATTCGGCGGTTTTGCCCGGTTCAATCAACACGCTGTTCGGATCATCGTGCTTCATGCTTGCGCCGTGATCCATGCCTGGCATCGAGTTGTGATCCATGCCCGCCATCGAACCGTGGTCCATGGAAGCGCCTTTCATCATGGTCGGGGTGAGCATGCCGCCCTGTTGCATTTTCAGCATTTCCTGTTGATGCGCAGCGTGCATCGCCGCATCACCCAGGTTGAATTCGTGCAGTAACTGGCCTTTATTGATCAGTACAAAGCGCACCGTCTCACCAGCTTTGATATCCAGCGTCTTGGGCGTGAACGACATATCGCTCATCACGATTTCGACGCTGCGCGTAGCCTTCGCCGCCGGGGCCGGTGTGCCGAAGTCGTAGGTCTGTGCTGGCGACGCCCACACGGGAAAGCTCAACGCCAACAAGCAGCCGGCAAGTACCAATCGATGACGCAAAAACATGATCTCACTCCAACAAGACAAGGTTCAGCCTATGGGAAACTCTACTGTTGCGCCGCTGCCAGCCAGCTGACAGCCAGATTACAACTTTGTAAGGTTGCACTGCATGACAGCCTGCCACGGTATAACGCACCTGTTCCATTGACCTCGAGCTGCCCATGAAATTGCTGATCGTCGAAGACCAACCGAAAACCGGCCACTACTTGCGCCAAGGCCTGACCGAGGCCGGTTTCAACGTCGAGCTGGTAGCCGACGGCAACACCGGCCAGCACCTGGCGCTGACCGGCGATTACGCGCTGCTGATTCTCGACGTGATGCTCCCCGGCCGTGACGGCTGGCAGATATTGCAAGCGGTGCGTAGCGCCGGCCTGGACATCCCGGTGCTGTTTCTCACCGCCCGCGATGCCGTTGAAGACCGGGTTCATGGCCTGGAACTGGGCGCCGACGACTACCTGGTCAAGCCGTTCGCCTTTTCCGAATTACTGGCCCGCGTGCGCGGCCTGTTACGTCGCGGCAGCGCGACGTCGCAGGAAACCAGTCTGCAACTGGCTGATTTGCGGCTGGACCTGTTTCGCCGTCGGGTCGAGCGCAGCGGCCAGCGCATCGACCTGACCGCCAAGGAGTTCGCCCTGCTGGAACTGCTCTTGCGCCGCCAAGGCGAAGTGCTACCCAAATCGCTGATCGCTTCGCAGGTCTGGGACATGAATTTCGACAGTGACACCAATGTCATTGAAGTGGCGATCCGCCGTCTGCGCCTGAAGATCGACGACGACTTCCCGAACAAGTTGATTCATACCGTACGCGGCATGGGCTATGTGCTTGAAGAGCGTCCCGCCTGATGCGCCGCCTGTCCCTGAGCGGCCGCCTGGCGCTGTTGTTTGCCGCCTGCACGGCGGTGGTTTCGTTGTTTGCCGGCGTGCTGTTCAGCCGCGCCAGCGAGACGCACTTCATTGAACTCGACCAGCAATTGCTCGACGGCAAGTTGATCGCCCTGCGCAGTGTCTTGGCCGGCGCCGACGATCCACGATTGTTCGCCGAGCGAAAAGCCAGGTTGCAGGATGAAATGAGCCATCAACCGGACCTGGCATTGCGGGTGCGCGGCGCCGATGGTCGCGTGTGGTTCGACAGTGCAGCGAACCTCCCCGACGACTTGCCAACCCAGTCCGGTCTTCATAGTTTGCACAGCGCCGACACGGCGTATCGTGTCTACAGCGCCGCGCTGGAGCCGGGCAAGACCGATTCCGCGCAGCTGATTCTGATGCTCGACATCACTCACCATCAGCACTTTTTGCAGCGCATGCAGCATTTGATCTGGTTGACCGTCGGCCTGTCGGCGCTGGCCACCGCGCTGCTCGGCGCGTGGGCGGCGCGCAGTGGTTTGCGGCCCTTGCGACGCATGAGTGAAGTGGCCGCCGGGGTGTCCGCCAGTTCGCTGACCCAACGCCTGCCCGAAGATCAAATGCCCGCCGAACTCGCCAATCTGGCTCACACGTTTAACGCCATGCTCGGCCGTCTCGACGACTCGTTCCAGCGTCTGTCGGCCTTCTCCGCCGACATCGCCCACGAACTGCGCACGCCGTTGTCGAACCTGCTGACCCACACTCAGGTCACCCTCACTCGCCCGCGCGACCTGGAAGATTACCGCGAGGCGCTGCACGGCAACCTCGAAGAGCTGCAATGGATGGCGCAACTGGTCAACGACATGCTGTATTTGGCCAAGGCCGATCACGGCTTGTTGACACCAAAACGCGAACCGCTGCAACTGGCCGAGGAAGCGGATCTGTTGCTGGAGTTTTTCGCACCATTGGCCGAAGACGCACAGGTCAAACTGACCCGCCTCGGCAGCGCCAACCTCAGTGGCGACCGCAGCATGCTGCGCCGCGCCCTCTCCAATCTGCTGGACAACGCGCTGCGCTTCACCCCGCCAAACGGTGAGATTCAGGTGCAGATTGTCGATGAGCCAAAGGGCTTGAGCCTGAGCGTTGAAAACAGTGGCAACGGGATTTCTGAAGAGCTGTTGCCGCGCTTGTTTGACCGGTTCTACCGCGCAGACCCGGCGCGCCATGAAGGCAGTAGCGAGCATGCAGGGTTGGGGCTGGCGATCACTCAGTCGATCATCCGCGCCCATGGCGGGACGATTCGTTGCGAATCAGGCCAGGGATGGACGCGGTTTTTGATGGAGTTGCCGAAGGGAGTCTGAGGCCAGACTGGCTGGCCCCATCGCGAGCAGTCTCGCTCCCATAGGAGATGAGGCCGCCAGACCGGACTCAATCGTTGACCAGCTTCCCAACCCGTATCGTCTCCCGCCCCGCCACCTTCGCCTGCCAGATTCCCGGCTGCGTATACCGCCCGCGATCCAGCGCAAACAACACCCCGCTGGTCCCGGCACACACCACCGTCACCCGATCACTCAACGGATCGACCACCTCAAACAATGCATCGCCCTTCTCGACCCACTCCCCCGCCTCACGCAGAAAACTCACCACCCCGTGATGCGGTGCAAACAGATACTCGGTCCCCTCGAGCGGCATCCCCTCACAACACTCATCCGGCGCTTGCGGCCACTGCCCGGCAATAAAACCCTGCTCCGCCAGGAACCCGAGGATCGCCTCGCAACTGGCCTGAGCCTGATCAACCCGCGTGTCACCCATGCTCCCCAATTCCAGCGTCGTCGCCAGGTTGGCCGGTGGAATCGACGCCTCTGGAAACGCCTTGGCCAGCCGCAACCACGGCGACGAACAGGACTCATCGAACGAACTGCCACCGGAGTCTTCGCACAACAACGCCACGCCGGCCTTCAACCGTGCCGCCAGGGACTGCCACCGCGGCCAGTGTTGCGGCAGCGCATAAAGATGAATGGCCGCCTCGAAATCGCAATGCAGATCCAGGGTGATCTCAGCCTCACAGGCATGCCGCAACAGCAAACGATGCAGGGCTTCCAGCTGTGAAGCCGGAGCCGGCAGCCGGTCGAGAACCTGGCCCATGGTCTGACGGATCAACGCGATGTTGGCCTCGGCGTCGTTGCCCAACTGCGAACCGATCAACTCCCCCACCGGGCCGCTGAGTTCGTAGAACGCCCGGTTGAAATTTTTCCCGCTGCCCAGCTCGAAACGGCCCATGTGGGCGCTTTGCAGATGCTGGTCCAGGCCAATCGGGTTGGCCACCGGCACCAGCTCGATAACGCCGTTGAGCTGGCCCTGGGCTTCAAGTTCGGTGAGACGCTTCTTCAGTTCCCAGGCCGTGCGCATGCCCGGCAGTTCATCGGCGTGCAGGCTGGCCTGAATGTAGACCTTGCGCGAACCCGCGCCAAATCGAAACACGCTGAGGCTGCGCTCGGTGCCGAGGTGGCTCCAGGGCAGTTGATGGTCGATACGTTGCATGGCGGGCTCCTACAGAAAATGTGTGAGGCGAGGACATTCAAAGGTGCATAAAAAAGGCGGCCATCGCGTCAACGATAGCCACCTTTTCGAACGGTGAAATTACTTGCCGTAAACGTCGAACTTGAAGTACTTGTCCTGCACTTGCTTGTACTTGCCGTTGGCGCGGATTTCGTTGATGGCCGTGTTGAATTTGTCCGCCAGCTCTTTATCGCCTTTGCGCACGGCAATACCGGCACCACCGCCGAAGTACTTGGCGTCTTCGTATTCCGGGCCAACGAACGCGAAGCCTTTGCCGGCGTCGGTTTTCAGGAAGCCGTCGTCAAGGTTGACCGAGTCAGCCAGCATCGCGTCGAGGCGGCCGGAGGTCATGTCCAGGTTGGCTTCCTGCTGGGAGCCGTAGCGCACCAGGTTGATCCCGGCCGGCACCAGCACTTCAGTGGCGAAGCGGTCGTGGGTACTGGCGCGCAGTACACCGACTTTCTTGCCCTTGAGTTCGGTCAGCGGGTCCTTGATGGCGGTACCTTCCTTCATCACGAAACGTGCCGGGGTGTGGTAGTACTTGATCGTGAAGTCGACGTTCTTCTTGCGGTCGTCGGTGATGGTCATGGACGACAGGATCGCGTCGATTTTCTTGACCTTCAGCGCCGGGATCAGGCCATCGAATTCTTGCTCGACCCAGGTACATTTGACCTTCATCTGCTCACACAGCGCATCGCCGATGTCCACGTCAAAGCCGCTCAGCTTGCCTTCAGGCGTCTTGAACGAGAACGGTGGGTAGCCGGCTTCGATCCCCAGACGGATCGGCTTGGCATCTTCGGCTACGGCCGACAGGGACAACACGGACAGTGCCAGAGCACCGAACATCACTAGCTTCTTCATTTATAACTCCTGTGTGCGGAGACTCTTATTGGCAGCATTCGATTAGTAGCTTGTGGCTGGTAAAAATCGAAGTGGCCGGCAGTCTAGAGCTGCACTCAAGATGCGAATTGTGTTTAAGCGACAAATCGTTATAGAAAATAAGCCAAGGTATTTCTCGCAGTAATAGCCTGCGCCAACGCGGTGCAACGACCTTCAGAAAGGTCTGGTTTTCAGTCAAGATGCCGCACGTTCCGACGGAAAAAGCCGACCATACCTCCCTCCGCTACCAGAGAGCCGCGCCATGCCCGAGCAGTCGACCTCGTTGAACCTGATCCAGCACCACCCCGCCGAAGGTCCGGGCGCCATTGATGACTGGGCCGAGTCCCGGGGGCTGACGCTGAAGGTGTTTCGCGCGGACCTTGGTCAGCTGCCACCCGCAGGCGCTGCGCCGGTGATCATTCTGGGCGGGCCTTATGAGGCCAACGCAGGTCCGCAGTGGCTGGCAGAAGAGCGCAAGTGGCTGGCGGCAAGCATCGCCCAGGGCGCGCCGGTGTTCGCCATTTGCCTGGGCGCACAATTGCTGGCACTGAGCCTGGGCGGGAACGTGCGGCGAATGGCCCGGACCGAAACCGGCTGGACGCAGGTTACGTTCGCTGACGGGTCCGCACTGAACGTACTGGAATGGCATGAAGATGCGATCGATCTGCCACCCGACGCCCGATTGCTGGCCAGCAGCGCCCAGTGTGAGCAGCAGATGTACGCCGTCGGCTCGACCCGCGTGGGATTGCAGTTTCATCCGGAATGGAACGCCGAGTCGGTAGCCCTGCTCAACGCCCACTTCGGCAACGAATCGCCCCTGCCCCGCGATCAGGACGACAGCGCCGCTTACCGCCAGGTGTTCGACTGGTTGCAGGCGACGCTGGATGAGTGGCGTGCAAAAAACCTGTAGCAGCTGTCGAGCCTGCGAGGCTGCGTTCGGCTCGGTCCGCGCTCGGGCGGAGCAGTCGTTGAATCAGGCATTGTGCTCTTCCTGGCAAACCGCGGATTCAGGATTTGCGAGGACTTCGTCCTCGAACGCAGCCTCGCAGGCTCGACAGCTGCTACGGCGTGTCGTGATCAGCACTCGCATCCGATTGCCGCACTGGCTGGCCGTTCAACCGGGTGGCTCAGCTCAAAGCCCTCATCCAGCCATCCGGTCACTCCACCGATCATTTCCTTGACCGGGTACTCCAGCGCCGCGAGCTTCACCGCAGCCTTGTTCGCGCCATTGCAGTGCGGACCCGCGCAATACACCACGAACAGCGTGGTTTTCGGGTAAGCCGCCAGTACTTCAGCACTGATCAAGCGTCCAGGAATGTTGATCGCACCTGGCACATGACCGCGCTCGAACGCCAGTGGACCCCGTACATCCACCAGAACGAAGTCCACGTCACCGGCCTGCTGGCTGCCAAAGACGTCGGAACAGTCAGTTTCAAAGGTCAGGCGGTTGCTGAAATGCATCAAGGCAACGGCGGATGGGGCAGCAGGAATTTCGCGAACAAGACTGGTCATGGGTGCTCTCCAAAGCGTGTGTGGGCGTGAGAGGACTGTATCCAACTCGCCGATACCGCTACAGTGGCGCACAAGACACTCACTGGGAATTTTCCGCCAAATGCACACCGAACCCGGATTAGTCGCGATCCTGGCCTACGACGGTCTCTGCACCTTCGAGTTCGGGATTGCCGTTGAGATCTTCGGCCTGGCACGGCCAGAGTTCGACTTTCCCTGGTACGAACACCGGATCGTCGGCGTCGATCAGGGACCGATGCGCGCCATGGGCGGCATTCAGGTTTTGGTCGACGGCGGCATGGAGCTGCTGGACACCGCGCGGACCATCATCATTCCCGGTTGGCGCAGCCGCACTGAACCAGTGCCTGAAGCCCTGCTTTCGGCCCTGCGTCAGGCGCATGCCCGAGGCGCGCGGCTGCTGTCGATCTGCTCTGGAGTGTTTGTACTCGCAGCCACGGGGTTGCTCGACGGGCTGAGCGCAACGACTCACTGGCGTTATACGGAGGAGCTGGCCGAGCGTTTCCCGAACATTCTGGTCAACCCCGACGTGCTGTATGTCGATGCGGGGCAACTGATCACCTCCGCCGGCAGCGCCGCCGGCATTGACGCGTGCCTGCACCTGGTGGCACGGGACTTTGGCACCCAGGTCGCCAACTCGGTGGCACGCCGGTTGGTGATGTCGCCGCAACGTACCGGCGGCCAGGCACAGTTCATTCCCGCCCCCGTCAGCCGCACTCCCCGCAGCGATCTGTCGCGCGTCATGCAATGGGCCCGCGAACGCCTGCATGAACCGCTGGGCGTACGCGAACTGGCGAGCCAGGCCGCCATGAGCGAGCGAACTTTTTTACGACGATTCAGCGAAGCCACCGGTGCCTCGCCCAAATCCTGGCTGCAACAACAACGGCTGGCACGCGCCCGGGAACTGCTGGAAAGCAGCGCACACAACACCGAGTCCATCGCGCTGCAATGTGGTTACCGTTCGGTGGAGAGTTTTCGCGTGGCGTTTCGCAGCGTGGTCGGGCTGCCGCCGTCGGTGTATCGGGAGCGGTTTGGCCGCGAAGTGAAAGCGCTGTCAATGTGAGGGGTGACTGCCAATGCACTCACCCACAAACGCAGCAGCACTGTGTTTGCGGGTGAAGTACAGCGCCGCGGCTTAGTGCCCGCTGCGCAGCATTTCATTCGGCACATATTTGCCGATTTCAAACTTGCCGATCGCTGCGCGGTGCACTTCGTCCGGGCCATCGGCCAGACGTAGCGTACGTTGCATGGCGTACATGTAGGCCAGCGGGAAATCGTTGGAGACACCCGCACCACCGTGGATCTGAATCGCCCGGTCGATGACCTTCAAGGCCACGTTCGGCGCCACCACCTTGATCTGGGCGATTTCGCTTTTCGCCACTTTGTTGCCCACGGTGTCCATCATGTAGGCGGCCTTGAGGGTCAGCAGCCGCGCCATGTCGATTTCCATCCGCGAATCGGCGATCTTGTCGATATTGCCGCCCAAGCGTGCCAGCGGTTTACCGAAGGCGGTGCGGTTGATCGAACGTTTGCACATCAATTCCAGTGCGCGCTCCGCCATGCCGATCGAGCGCATGCAGTGGTGAATCCGGCCTGGGCCAAGGCGTCCCTGGGCGATCTCGAAGCCACGGCCCTCACCCAGCAGCACGTTTTCATAAGGTACGCGGACGTTCTCGAACAGCACTTCGGCGTGACCGTGAGGCGCATCGTCGTAACCGAACACCGGCAGCGGACGGACGATCTTCACGCCAGGCGTATCCACCGGCACCAGGATCATCGAGTGCTGCTGGTGGCGCGGTGCGTCGGGGTTGCTCAGGCCCATGAAAATCAGGATCTTGCAGCGTGGGTCGCACGCGCCGGAGGTCCACCACTTCTTGCCGTTGATCACCCACTCGTCGCCATCACGCACCGCACGGGCGGCCATGTTGGTGGCATCGGAGGACGCCACGTCCGGCTCGGTCATGGCGAACGCCGAGCGGATCTCGCCGCGCAGCAGCGGCTCCAGCCAGCGCTGCTTCTGCTCTTCATTGGCGTAGCGCACCAACACTTCCATGTTGCCGGTATCCGGCGCCGAACAGTTGAACGGCTCAGGCCCGAGCAAGGAGCGGCCCATGATTTCCGCCAATGGCGCGTATTCCAGGTTGGTCAGGCCGGCGCCCAGTTCGGATTCCGGCAAAAACAGGTTCCACAAGCCTTCAGCCTTGGCCTTGTTTTTCAGCTCTTCCATGATCGCCGTCGGCTGCCAGCGATCGCCTTCAGCGACCTGACGTTCGAACACTGCTTCGGCTGGATAAACATACGCATCCATGAACGCAGTCACGCGTTCACGCAGTTCCTGGACCTTGGGGGAATAGGCGAAATCCATGGGCAGCTACCTTTTTTGACGAGGTGTTGAAGACGTTGTTGAGGTCATGAATCGATGCTAGATCAGCGTTGATAATTTACCTAGCCTATTCTCGGCGTGTATTAACATTCATCACCGATATATGATCGACTGATCGAGCCCTCCTGCCCCTATAACAAGAGCCAGAGCAAAAACGCCATGAATCTAAGCAAGGTCGACCTCAATCTTTTCATCGTCTTTGACGCGATCTACACCGAAGCCAACCTGACCCGCGCCGGGCAGATTGTCGGCATTACCCAACCTGCGGTGTCGAACGCTCTGGCCCGCCTGCGCGAGACCTTCAACGACCCATTGTTCGTGCGTACCGCGCAAGGCATGGTGCCTACACCCATGGCACAAAACATCATCGGTCCGGTGCGCAACGCACTGTCGCTGCTGCGGGTATCGGTGCAGGAAAGCCGGATTTTCAACCCGTTGCAGGCGGTCAAGACCTATCGCATCAGCATGACCGACCTCACCGAGGCGGTGATCCTGCCGCCGCTGTTCCAGCGCCTGCGACGCCTGGCGCCGACGGTGATCATCGAGAGCTTTCTGTCGAAACGCCGCGAGACCACCAAGGAGCTCGCCGCTGGCCGCCTGGACTTTGCCGTCGATGCCCCGCTCAACACCGACCCGCAAGTGCGCCACGTCAAGTTGATGGAAGACCGTTATGTGTGCGCCATGCGCAAGGGCCATCCGATGGCAAGCAAGGAAAAATTCTCCCTCGACGACTACCTGTCACTGACCCATGTGCACATTTCCAGCCGCCGCAGCGGCCTGGGTTATGTCGACCTGGCCTTGGGCAAAATGGGCATACAGCGCAAGATCGCCCTGCGCTCGCAGCATTACCTGATGGCCTCCCAGGTGTTGCAGCAAACCGACATGGTAATGACCGTGCCCGAGCGTTTTGCCCGGCGTCATGACCTGCACGCCTTTTATCTGCCGGTCAATGATGTGCCGCCAGTGGAGACCCACCTCTACTGGCACGAAAGCACCGACCAGGACCCGGCCAACCGCTGGATGCGCGAGCAGATGATCGAGTTGTGCCAGCAAGTGACGGCGCATGAGAAGAAGCTGGATAACGCGTAAGACATTAGACCGCGTAATCGTTCTTCGTCGGATCGCCGCCCGGAGCAAGCCCGCTCCCCCACTAAACTCCGTTCGAACATCAAATCCCATGTTCAACACCGATCCAGTGTGGGAGCGGGCTTGCTCGCGAAGAGGCCGGTTATGACAATGAAGATCAACAGCCTTGACGTTCACGTCAACCTGACATTAGCTTAGCGCCATGACCTTTTTGCGAGTGCGTCCATGAGCAGCCAGACCTATAGCATTTCCGACCTCGCCCGCGAGCTCGACATCACCACTCGCGCCATTCGCTTTTACGAAGAGCAAGGCCTGCTCAGCCCTGAGCGTCGCGGCCAGGAACGTATTTATTCGCCACGTGACAAGGTCAGCCTGAAGCTGATCCTGCGTGGCAAGCGCATCGGCTTTTCCCTGGCCGAATGCCGCGAGCTGATCGAGCTCTACGATCCCACCAGCGGCAATCAGAAACAGCTGCACAGCATGCTGGCGAAAATCACCGAGCGCCGTGAACAGCTTGAACAGCAACTGCTGGACATCGAGCAGATGAAACTGGAACTCGACACCGCCGAAGAGCGCTGCGTCCAGGCGCTGGAGCAGACGATCAAGAGCCAGCAGACGGTTTAGCAGGTCTACGCAATCCACTGTGGGAGCGAGCTTGCTCGCGATGAGGGTGTGACATTCAACATTGATGCTAGCCGAGAGTCCGCCATCGCGAGCAGGCTCGCTCCCACAAGATTCTCTGAACATTCAAGCAATCACAACAGGTCCATTGTCATGTCCCTCCCCACCCACGTACGCCTGATCGAAGTCGGCCCACGCGATGGCTTGCAGAACGAAGCCCAACCCATCAGCGTTGCGGACAAGGTGCAGTTGGTCGATGCGCTCAGCGCTGCTGGCCTCGGCTATATAGAAGTCGGCAGTTTCGTTTCGCCGAAATGGGTACCGCAAATGGCCGGCTCGGCTGAAGTTTTTGCGCAGATCCAGCGCAAGCCCGGAGTGACCTACGGCGCACTGGCGCCGAACTTGCGCGGGTTCGAAGACGCGGTGGCTGCCGGGGTCAAGGAAGTCGCAGTGTTCGCCGCCGCGTCCGAATCCTTCTCGCAACGCAACATCAATTGCTCGATAAGCGAAAGCCTGGCGCGCTTCGTGCCGATCATGGACGCCGCCCGGCAACACGGGATCAGTGTGCGCGGCTACGTGTCCTGTGTGCTCGGCTGCCCTTACGAGGGTGACGTGGCGCCTGAGCAAGTCGCCCTGGTTGCACGCGAGCTGTACGCCATGGGCTGCTACGAGGTCTCTCTCGGCGACACCATCGGTACCGGCACCGCTGGCGCGACACGCAAGATGTTCGAAGTGGTTTCAGCCGACGTGCCACGGGACAAACTGGCCGGGCATTTCCACGACACCTACGGTCAGGCCATGGCCAACATCTATGCCAGCCTGCTGGAAGGGATTGCGGTGTTCGACAGTTCCATCGCAGGCCTCGGTGGCTGCCCATACGCCAAGGGCGCCAGCGGTAACGTCGCCACCGAAGACGTGCTGTACCTGCTCAACGGCCTGGGTATCGAGACTGGCGTCGACCTGGACAAACTGATTCTGGCCGGCCAGCAGATCTGCAACGTCCTGGGCCGCCCGACCGGTTCACGCGTGGCCAAGGCCCGTAGCGCCCAGTGATGTATCCGGGTGTTACCGCAACCGCAACAAAACGAGTAACACGGAAACAACCTGACAGAATTTTCATGAGCGATTTGTCCTACAAAATTTTAAGTAGTTGTTTTTAAAGCATTTTTAAAAGTTGGCATGGCTTCTGCTATCTCTATGGCATAACAAGAATAAAAAGCAGCAAACCTAATAAAAATAAGACGTAACGACTCTGACATAACAAAAACAACACGGCAGAGACGCAGCTAACAGATTTTTTTGGAGAAGGTGTGCTTTTCAGGGTTCTGCTTGCAGTAACCCGCAACCGGGCAGAGAACAATAAAACTACCTTCAGGTAGCTCCCGAACTGGTTGGATCGCTTGGCGAAAAAGCAGATCAGCGCTCAAAAAAATACGTTTGCTCTTGATCCCGGATGGGGGTCGCCCAAAACAGCGGTAAAGGGTCACGGTTGCCAAAAACAACAACAGACCGCCCCTTAATAATAAAAAAAGAGCAGGCAACGACAAATTAAAGGGGAGCTTCGGCTCCCCTTTGTGCTGTCTGGCGTTCAGGTTTTGGCCGCGCATCCTGTGGGAGCGGGCTTGCTCCCACAGGACTGTCGTTAGCCTTTGTTGGCTTTCAGCTCTTCGATACTGATCTCGCGCATCCGGAACTTCTGGATCTTGCCGGTCACGGTCATCGGAAACTCCTCGACGAACTTGAAGTAACGCGGCGTCTTGAAGTGCGCGATGCGCTCCTTGCACCAGGTTTGCAGCTCTTGCTCGGTGGCGCTGTGGCCTGGGTGGAACTTGATCCAGGCAACGATCTCCTCACCGTACTTCTCGCATGGAATGCCGACGATCTGCACATCCGCCACCGCAGGATGGGTGAAGAAAAACTCTTCCAGCTCTCGTGGGTAAATATTCTCGCCACCGCGAATGATCATGTCCTTGTTACGTCCGGCGATGCAGACGTAACCCTCTTCGTTCATGGTCGCCAGATCGCCGGTGTGCATCCAGCCAGCCTGATCGATCGCCTCGGCCGTGCCTTGCGGGTTGTTCCAGTAACCAAGCATCACACTGTAACCGCGAGTGCACAGCTCACCGATGGTCCCACGGGGCACCAGATTGCCCGCCTCATCAATGATTTTGCTTTCCAGCTGCGGCTGGGTCCGTCCGACCGTGGTGACGCGCAGTTCCAGGTCGTCTGACGGACCGGTCTGTAACGACACCGGACTGGTTTCCGTCATGCCGTAGGCAATCTGCACTTCGCTCATGTGCATTTCGCTGATGACCCGGCGCATGACTTCAATCGGGCACGTTGCCCCGGCCATGATCCCGGTACGCAGCGTCGACAGGTCGAACTCTGCACGGCGTGGTTGATCGAGCATGGCGATGAACATGGTCGGCACACCGTACAACGCGGTGGCTTTCTCTTGCGCAACAGTGGTCAACGTCAGCAACGGGTCGAAGGCGTCGTTGGGGTAAATCATGGTGCTGCCATGGGTGATGCAACCCAAGTTGCCCATGACCATGCCGAAGCAGTGATACAGCGGCACCGGGATCACCAGGCGATCATCGGCGGTCAGCCCGAGGCTTTCGCCGACCATGTAACCGTTGTTGAGGATGTTGTAGTGACTGAGGGTCGCGCCCTTGGGAAATCCGGTGGTGCCGGAGGTGTATTGAATGTTCACCGCCTGGTCGAAATGCAGGCTGTTTTGCCGTGCCTTGAGCTGGTCAACTGGCACCTCTGCGCCAAGATCCGCCAGTTGCGACCACGGCAAAAAGCCTGATGGCGGCTGCGCGTCGAGACTGATCACGCCGCGCAAATCCGGCAGGCGCTCAGAGTGCAGACGGCCAATGGATTGCTCCGCCAGCTCCGGTGCCAGGCCTTGCAGCATGGCGTGGTAATCGGACGTCTTGAACGAACCGGCACACACCAGCCATTGGCAACCGGACTGCTTCAGCACGTACTCGAGTTCGGAACTGCGATAGGCCGGATTGATGTTGACCAGAATCACGCCAATCTTCGCGCTGGCAAACTGGCTGATGCACCACTGCGCGCAGTTTGGCGCCCAGATGCCGAGACGGTCCCCCGTTTGTAAACCCAGCGCCAATAACGCTCTGGCATGCAAATCGACCGCTTCGGCCAATTGCGCCCAGCTGTAGCGAAGTTGCTGATGACGCACCACCAATGCGTCACCCCGGGGATACTTCGCGACGGTGTTATCAAACGCCTGGCCAATGGTCATCGCCAGCAAGGCTTTGTCTTGTGAACCACGGCTGTAGCTGTGCTGTGGGGGAGCACTGTGTTGATCCATGACGACCCCTATTGTCTTTTTTAGTGGGTGAGACGGTTGAACCTTTACTGGTGACAGGCTTGGCTGTTCCTACGCAAACGGTTCGTTTTTCAACCTCGAAACTGTCTCTACTCTCGCTCAAGTTGACGTTAACGTAAAGGGTGATTGACAGCCATTCGTCACAGGCTTACGTTAACGTAAAGGTGACAGTCGATTCGGCGCGCAGTGCAGGCCGATTCTCCATTTATAAAAACAAGTTTGAAGGTGCCCCATGAGCTATCCGACCCTGAACTTTGCCCTCGGCGAAACCATCGACATGCTGCGTGACCAGGTCCGCGCCTTCGTCAGCAAAGAGATCGCCCCGCGCGCAGCACAGATCGATATCGATAACCTGTTCCCGGCTGACTTGTGGCGTAAATTCGGCGACATGGGGTTGCTGGGGATTACCGTTCCAGAAGAATACGGTGGCGCCGGCCTGGGCTATCTGGCGCACGTGGTGGCCATGGAAGAAATCAGCCGCGGCTCGGCCTCGGTCGCCCTGTCCTACGGCGCGCATTCCAACCTCTGCGTCAACCAGATCAACCGCAACGGCACCCACGAACAGAAAGCCAAATACCTGCCGAAGCTGATCAGCGGCGAGCACATCGGCGCCCTCGCCATGAGCGAGCCGAACGCCGGCTCCGACGTGGTGTCGATGAAACTGCGCGCCGACAAACGTGGCGACCACTATGTGCTCAACGGCAGCAAGACCTGGATCACCAACGGCCCGGACGCCAACACTTACGTGATCTACGCCAAGACCGACCTGGAAAAGGGCCCGCACGGGATCACCGCATTTATCGTCGAACGCGACTGGAAAGGTTTCAGCCGCAGCAACAAATTCGACAAGCTCGGCATGCGCGGTTCGAACACCTGCGAGCTGTTCTTCGATGACGTTGAAGTCCCTGAAGAAAACATCCTGGGCGTGCTCAACGGTGGCGTGAAAGTGCTGATGAGCGGCCTCGACTATGAGCGCGTGGTGCTCTCCGGCGGGCCAACCGGGATCATGCAGGCCTGCATGGACCTCATCGTTCCGTACATCCACGACCGCAAACAGTTCGGCCAAAGCATCGGCGAATTCCAGCTGATCCAGGGCAAGGTCGCCGACATGTACACCCAACTCAATGCCAGCCGCGCCTACCTGTACGCAGTGGCTCAAGCCTGCGAGCGTGGCGAAACCACCCGCAAGGACGCTGCCGGCGTAATCCTTTACAGCGCCGAGCGCGCCACGCAAATGGCCCTCGATGCGATCCAGATTCTGGGCGGTAACGGCTACATCAACGAATTCCCGGCAGGCCGTCTGCTGCGTGACGCCAAGCTGTATGAAATCGGTGCGGGAACCAGTGAGATCCGTCGCATGCTGATCGGTCGCGAACTCTTCAACGAAACCCGCTAACGGAGCTGTCCATGGCAATCCTGCACACTCAGCTCAACCCCCGTTCGGCAGAATTCGCGGCCAACAGCGCAGCGATGCTTGCCCAGGTCGATGCCCTGCACACCCTGCTCGCTCAGGTCCAGCAAGGCGGCGGCGCCAAGGCCCAGGAACGGCATACCTCACGCGGCAAACTGCTGCCCCGTGAGCGGATCAATCGCCTGCTCGACCCTGGCTCGCCCTTTCTGGAAATCAGCCAACTGGCCGCTTACGAGGTCTACGGTGAAGATGTCCCCGCCGCCGGAGTGATCGCCGGCATCGGCCGGGTCGAAGGCGTCGAATGCATGATCGTCGCCAACGACGCGACCGTGAAAGGTGGTTCGTACTACCCGCTGACGGTGAAAAAGCACCTGCGCGCCCAGACCATCGCCCAACAGAATCGCCTGCCGTGCATCTACCTGGTGGACTCCGGCGGCGCCAACCTGCCGCGTCAGGATGAAGTGTTCCCGGACCGCGAGCACTTCGGGCGGATCTTCTTCAACCAGGCCAACATGAGCGCCATGGGCATCCCGCAGATCGCTGTGGTCATGGGCTCCTGCACCGCCGGCGGCGCCTATGTGCCGGCCATGGCCGATGAAGCGATCATGGTCCGCCAGCAGGCGACGATTTTCCTTGCCGGCCCGCCGCTGGTGAAAGCCGCAACCGGTGAAGTGGTCAGCGCCGAAGACCTGGGCGGTGCCGATGTGCACTGCAAGATTTCCGGTGTGGCCGATCACTATGCCGACAGCGACGAACACGCACTGGCCCTGGCCCGTCGCAGCGTTGCCAACCTCAACTGGCGCAAACTGGGTGAACTGCAACAACTTACGCCAATCGCACCGCTCTATAGCAGCGACGAGTTGTACGGCGTGGTGCCGGCAGACGCCAAGCAGCCGTTCGATGTGCGTGAAGTGATTACGCGGCTGGTGGACGGCTCAGTGTTCGACGAGTTCAAGGCGCTGTTCGGTACGACGCTGGTCTGTGGTTTTGCACACCTGCACGGCTACCCGATCGCGATTCTCGCCAACAACGGCATCCTCTTCGCCGAAGCTGCGCAGAAAGGCGCGCACTTCATCGAACTGGCCTGCCAGCGCGGGATTCCCTTGCTGTTCTTGCAAAACATTACCGGCTTCATGGTCGGCCAGAAGTATGAAGCCGGCGGCATTGCCAAGCACGGCGCAAAACTGGTCACCGCCGTGGCCTGCGCCAAGGTGCCGAAATTCACCGTGATCATCGGCGGCAGCTTCGGCGCCGGTAACTACGGCATGTGCGGACGGGCCTACGATCCGCGGTTCCTGTGGATGTGGCCGAACGCGCGAATCGGCGTGATGGGCGCCGAGCAAGCCGCGGGCGTGCTGGTACAGGTCAAGCGCGAACAGGCGGAACGCAGCGGTCATCCGTTCTCCGACGCCCAGGAAGCCGAGATCAAGCAACCGATCCTCGATCAGTACGAAGAACAGGGCCACCCCTACTATTCCAGCGCCCGCTTGTGGGACGACGGCGTCATTGACCCGGCGCAAACCCGCGACGTGCTGGCCCTGGCCTTGTCTGCATCGCTGAATGCACCTATCGAACCGAGCCGCTTCGGCGTGTTCCGGATGTGATCTGGAGAAAACCATGAGCGACTTCAATACCCTCGAACTGCTGACCGACCCGCGTGGTTTCGCCACGCTGTGGTTGAGTCGCGAGGCGAAAAACAACGCCTTCAACGCCGAAATGATCCGCGAACTGATCCTCGCGCTGGACAAGGTCCAGAGCAATCCGAGCCTGCGTTTTCTGCTGGTGCGCGGGCGTGGCAAGCATTTCAGCGCTGGTGCTGACCTGGCCTGGATGCAGCAATCGGCCGAACTCGATTACCACACCAACCTTGACGACGCTCGCGAGCTGGCTGAGTTGATGTACAACCTGGCCAAGCTGAAAATCCCGACGCTGGCGGTAGTCCAGGGTGCGGCCTATGGCGGCGCTTTGGGCTTGATCAGTTGCTGCGACATGGCGATTGGTGCCGATGACGCGCAATTCTGCCTGTCGGAAGTGCGCATCGGCCTGGCGCCGGCGGTGATCAGCCCTTTCGTAGTGCAAGCCATCGGCGAACGGGCCGCGCGCCGTTATGCACTGACCGCTGAACGTTTCAGTGGCCAACGAGCTCAGGAAATCGGCCTGCTCAGCGAAAGCTATCCGGCCAGCGAACTGGAGTCGCAGGTCGAACACTGGATCAACAATCTGTTGCTCAATAGCCCACACGCCATGCGCTCAAGCAAGGAGCTGCTGCGTGAAGTCGGCAACGGTGCCCTGAACCCGGCGTTGCGCCGTTACTGCGAAAACGCGATCGCCCGAATCCGTGTCAGCCCTGAAGGTCAGGAAGGCTTGCGGGCGTTCCTGCAAAAACGTCCGCCAAGCTGGCAGTCCGAATCCACCACCAAGGAGCTGCGTTGATGAGCGCGCCTGTTCTCACCACCTTGCTGGTGGCCAACCGTGGTGAAATTGCCTGCCGAGTGATGCGCACCGCCAAGGCGCTGGGCCTGACCACCGTGGCCGTGCACAGCGCTACCGATCGCGATGCACGGCACAGTCGCGAGGCAGACATCCGCGTTGATCTGGGTGGCAGCAAAGCCGCTGACAGCTACCTGCAAATCGACAAACTGCTCGCTGCCGCCAAGGCCAGCGGCGCTCAGGCGATTCACCCGGGTTATGGTTTTCTCTCGGAGAACGCGGGATTCGCGCGCGCCATTGAAGCCGCCGGTTTGATTTTCCTCGGCCCCCCCGCTTCGGCCATTGACGCCATGGGCAGCAAATCCGCCGCCAAAGCCTTGATGGAAACTGCGGGCGTACCGCTGGTACCGGGTTATCACGGTGAGGCCCAGGACCTGGAAACCTTCCGCGATGCAGCCGAGCGTATCGGCTATCCGGTGCTGCTCAAGGCGACTGCCGGTGGCGGCGGTAAAGGCATGAAAGTGGTCGAGGACGTCAGCCAATTGGCTGAAGCCCTGGCCTCAGCACAGCGTGAGGCGCAATCGTCGTTTGGCGATTCGCGGATGCTGGTGGAAAAGTACCTGCTCAAACCACGGCATGTGGAAATCCAGGTCTTCGCTGATCAGCACGGTAACTGCCTGTACCTCAACGAACGTGATTGCTCGATTCAACGTCGTCACCAGAAAGTCGTCGAAGAGGCGCCAGCCCCCGGCCTGAGCGCGCAACTGCGCAAAGCCATGGGGGAAGCGGCAGTCCGTGCGGCGCAAGCGATCGGTTACGTCGGCGCAGGCACCGTGGAGTTTCTGCTGGATTCGCGCGGAGAGTTCTTCTTCATGGAGATGAACACGCGCCTGCAGGTCGAACACCCGGTCACCGAAGCCATCACCGGTCTCGACCTGGTGGCGTGGCAGATTCGTGTCGCCCAAGGCGAGCCGCTGCCCATGACGCAGGCGCAGGTGCCGTTGCTCGGCCATGCGATTGAAGTGCGTTTGTATGCTGAAGACCCAAGTAATGACTTCTTGCCGGCCACCGGACACCTGGCGCTGTACCGCGAGTCAGCCGCGGGCCCGGGCCGACGCGTCGACAGCGGTGTCGAGGAAGGCGACAGCATTTCGCCGTTCTACGATCCGATGCTTGGCAAGCTCATCGCCTGGGGCGAGGACCGCGAACAGGCACGTTTGCGGCTGCTGAGCATGCTGGATGAGTTCGCCATTGGCGGGCTGAAGACCAACATCAACTTTCTACGCCGAATAATCGGACACCCGGCCTTCGCTGCGGCTGAGCTCGACACCGGATTCATCCCACGTTATCAGGACCAATTGCTGCCAGCACCAAACGAACTCAGCGATGCGTTCTGGCAAGCCGCCGCTCAAGCCTTTGCGCAAAGCCAGGCACACCACGTACGCGCCGATGACCCGGGGTCGCCATGGGCCGTTGGCAGCGGTTTCCGTGCCGGGTTGCCGGCAGAAACCACGCTGCACTTAAGCTGCGAAGACCAGGACCGAGCCATCACCCTGGCACCGGCCGACACCCGTAACGCCGAGCTCAACGGTGAGCAATTGCTGGTCGAACATCACGGCGTGCGCCGTCAGCATTGCGCCATCCGCCAGGGTGAAACCCTGTACCTGCAATGGGAAGGTGAGCTGCGCTGCATCAAGCCTTACGACCCTATCGCCGCGGTGGAAGCCAGCCATAGTCATCAGGGCGGCCTGACCGCGCCAATGAATGGCAGCATCGTTCGTGTATTGGTGGCGCCGGGGCAAACGGTCGAAACCGGTGCGCAACTGGTGGTACTGGAAGCCATGAAAATGGAGCACAGCATTCGTGCGCCCCATGCCGGTGTGGTGAAGGCCTTGTATTGCCAGGAAGGCGAGATGGTCAACGAAGGCAGCGCGTTGGTGGAGCTGGAATAATCGCAGTCTGATGACAGGTCCTACGCCGTAGGACCTGTCTGACCAGGGTCTGTACGAAAACTCGCCGAGCGGTGATCAGGCAAGGCAAAAACAGGCGAGGAAGCGGAGTTTAGGCCCCTAAATGAGCATTCCGAGCCTGTTTTTAACGCAGCCTGGTCGACGCGCAGGCAGTTTTCGTACAGAGCCTAGAACTTGGCAGTTGCCTGCACCACGACTCCGATAATTCGGCACTCGTCGGTAAACAGGGCCTTCGGATAGGTCGGGTTCAGCGGCACGAGATACCGTTGACCGCCCTCTTCGATCAATTTGCGGAACGTCGCTTCGGCGCTGTCTGGCCACTGCGCGATCACCAGTTTGCCGGGCACGGCCTCAACCGCCGGGTCGACCAGAATCAGCATGTCTTGCGCAATACTGATACCGCTCGGTGCGGTCATCGCATCGCCGACCACGACCAGCCAGAACGCCGGGCCTTGGGCGTGATAATCCGATAACTCGTGACGTCCCTTGGCGTAAGCAGCCGGCGCAGCCTCGCGCACCTCACTGATACCCTGCCAGTCACTGACCGGGTAACGGAAGTACGGGTTGTACTTTTGCGCCAGCGACACTTCGTAATCGCCCTCTTGCGCCTCGTCACTCGCAAGCTCGGGTTCCCTGATCACCAGGGCGACTTCGAGAAACCCCAGCCCCAGCTCCCGAAGCACCCGGTTCATATCCTCGAGGCTGGGCTGGCGACGCTTGTTCAGCCAATGGCCGACGCCGCCCTGAGACATTGCGAGACGCTCTGCGAGCTTTTCCTGAGTGATTTTGAGTTCACTCATCTTGGCCTTGACCAACTCAATCCATTTATCCATGGGCGGAACAATACTTCGCGTAGTCGGACCCTCAACACACACATTGTAGTATTTAATTTCTCGTCATAAATACAATTTGTACTAGGATTCAAATTACTCAATCGCCCCACTCACGGAGCATTACCCATCATGGATATCACCCGCAAAGACACGGCCGAACAAGAAATCGACACGAACTTCACCTCGCTCAAGGGCTGTGCGGCAGCCCAACGCGCCCTGGATTATTACTTGAAACCAACTGTTTCAGAATTCGAAGTCGCAGAACGATTTTTCGATGTAAACCGTAACGTCAGCAGTGAAGAAGCTCTGGTCCATGCATCGGACTTGCTGCGCTGTGCGGCCGCGACCGCTTACGAGTCGGCAGACAACCTGCATGGTGCAAGCCGCGACCTGGCATTTTCAGTGGTACACATGATCGACATGGCCAAGGCCATGGTGGACAGGTCCCTGGACGGTGACCGGAAAGATTGAACAGGAAAAACCGAAGAGAGAACGCTGCGATCTGACTCAAGCCGCAGACGTTTGGGGCAGCCACAGGAAAAATTTTCCTATCAGGCAGGTGAAAACATTTGACTTGCAAATGATAATGATTATTATTGCATGCAGCTGGTCGCGAGATCAGTCGATAGACCAAGAGACCTTAGGTCGGACTCCTGGAATATCTCCTCATCAGGCTAATCACGGTTTTTGACCCGGCTTTTTGCCGGGTCTTTTTTTGCCAGTTATTCTGGCTATGGCTTCAGGCTAATGAAGTCTGGTGCTGCTGAATTCGATGCCGCGGATGATATCAAAAGAACATCTTTTTGCAACAAACCGCTCAAGCACGGGCTTTAGGCCACCCAAAACAGCACTTGAGAATCAATCGCAAAAACACTAAGCTGCGGCTGCGTCAAGGACGACGCCCCCCTTCTATCTCCCCCGCAAATTGCCCTCGGTTTTCCCACCCTTGCGTGTAAAGTAGCAGCCATAAAAATCATACTCAGGAATAGATTATGACCGTGGCTCACCGCTCCTTTGAGATCACTGCAAACTTCGACAGCGGCAACATCGAGGTGCTGGACCTCAGCAATCCATTGCAGGCCTTGCTGGCCATCAAACCCGACACCCGCAGTCAGCATTTCCAGTGGTTTCACTTCAAGGCCAGTGGTCTGCACGTCGGCCAGGAACATTGGTTTCGACTGAACAACGCCAGTAAATCCTCCTATCACAAGGCATGGGACGGTTACCAGGCGGTGGCCTCGTATGACCACGTCAACTGGTTCCGTGTGCCGACGATCTTTGAAGGCGACTGCCTGCGCTTCAGCCTCGAAGCCACCGAAACTCACGCCTGGTTCGCCTACTTTGAACCCTACAGCCGCGGACGCCACGATTGGCTGATCGACCAAGCGTTGAGCAAGGCTGGCACCGAACTGCTGGCCACCGGCAAAAGCGTCGAAGGTCGTGATATTCAATTGTTGCGCAAAGGCAGCGGCGCCGAGGGTCAGCGCAAGGTCTGGATCATCGCCCAGCAGCATCCTGGCGAACACATGGCCGAGTGGTTCATGGAAGGCGTCATCGAACGTCTGCAACAGCACAATGATCCTGAGTTGAACAAACTGCTGGCCAGTGCCGATTTGTACCTGGTGCCGAACATGAACCCGGACGGCGCCTTCCATGGTCACTTGCGGACCAACGCCATGGGCAAGGACCTCAACCGCGCCTGGCAGAGCGCGAGCCAGGACGCCAGCCCGGAAGTACTCTTCGTTCAACAGCAAATGGAGAAGTACGGTGTCGACCTGTTCCTCGATATCCACGGCGATGAAGAAATCCCCTACGTGTTCACTGCTGGCTGCGAAGGCAACCCGGGCTATACCCCACGAATCGCCAAGCTCGAAGAGCACTTTCGCAGTCATCTGAAACACCTGACCCGCGACTTCCAGACCACCCACGGCTACACCCGCGACCTCCCGGGTAAAGCCAACATGACCCTGGCCTGCAACAGCGTCGGCGAGAAGTTCGATTGCCTGTCGTTGACGCTGGAGATGCCATTCAAGGACAACAACGACGCACCGAATGCCCGCACCGGCTGGTCAGGCAAGCGTTCGATGCAGCTGGGCAAGGATGTGTTGTCGACGATTGCGGAGATGGTCGGCACCCTGCGTTGATGCCTCTCAATGGCTGCATGCCGGTACGGCGTGCAGCCATTTTCCACTAGGCGGCGCTGGTCTATTGGCTGCTGACGCTGAAAAGCGGCGCACCTGAGCGATGCGCCGTGCCAGCCGATCAGTGATCCTTGCCGTGCAACATGCTTTGCAACACCCCGTCACGACGCACCCAGCCATGGAACAACGCCGCTGCCAGGTGCGACAGAACGGTCAGAAACAGAACGTACGCCAGATACCCGTGGGCCGTGCGCAGGAAGGCGAACAGCAGCGCATTCGCCGGCACAATCGAGGGTAACTGCCACGAACTGCCGAGCATCACCGGATCCCCTGCTGCCGAAATCATCGCCCAACCCAGCAACGGCAGGATCAGCATCAACGCGTAAAGCAGCCCATGCGATGCCTTGGCTGCCAGTACTTGCCAGCCCGGCAAGTCTGCCGGCAACGGCGGCTGGCGAGTCGAGAAGCGTACAAACAGACGCACGATCACCAACAGCAGAATCGCCACGCCCAACGGCTTGTGCAGGTGGATCAGCCATTCATGGCGTTCGGACACAGACGCGACCATGCCGGCACCGATAAACAGCATGGCGATGATCATCACCGCCATCAGCCAATGCAGCAGCCGCGCCAGTGGAGCGAAATGATGAGGGTGCGCGCTCATTGTGGCGACTCCTGTTTGGCGGTGGGTAATTGCTCGACCTGAGCGGTTCGACGCAGGTAAGAACGGGCATAAGCCGCCGAACGTGCGGCCAGCAACGGGTCATCGGAACCCTCGATACCGCTCGGCAAGACCAGCGGGTCGTAATTGATGTCGCGGCATTCGCCATCGTTTTGCGCCTGGGCGCTTTCCAGCACCAGCGTCCCGGCGTTCAGGACCTTGCGCTCACCCAGCCAGGCCTTGCTGGCGTCGTTGGTCGGGTCGGCAGCCGTGGCCAGCGTCATATTCAGCTGCCAACGCAACGGCCCGCTCTTCAAGCGCTGGAGCAGATCCTTTTCAAGAAAGTCCGCACCTTCAGGGGCGCTGGCGCCGACCGCATCTCGCGCCACGGGGACGACGCTCCAGCGCACTGCCTGACGCTGACCCGCGGCGTTGACCAGATAAAAAGCGTTGATGCCGTTGTAGGTCTCGGTCACGTAACTGGCCGATGGCTTGGCGCTCTTGATCCATTGCAGGAACGGCGCGGTTTCCGGGTGTGTGGCAAAAAATGCCGGGACGCTCGCAGGATTGGGTTTGCCGGTGGCCGGATCGGGTGTCTGGGCCTGTTGTAGCTGATAAAAGGCTTCAGGCGTGCCCACCGGGAACACCGGCATGCTGTTCATTCCTGTGCGCCATTGCTGGCCGTTGGCCTGCTTGAAGCGCAACGCCAGGCTGCGGATCGGCACGCTGCTGTCCGGTGCGTAGGGATTGCCGCTGGGCAACGCAAAACGCCCGACAACCGGCGTTCGCGCCGCGCTGAAGACCTGGGCGGTTGAATATGGGCGCGCCTCGCTGCTGCTTTCAAAATACCCGGCCACGCACACGCCCTTGGCGTGATTGCGCCGAAAGCCCGGGTGTACGCCATTGTTTTTCTCCAGCACGTCTACCAGCGCTTTTGGTGTCAGACGCTGTGGGTCAAACGTGCCATTGACGTAGGCAAAGGCCCCGGCCAGTGTGGCGACTACCGCGCCGATACCGGCCAGGCGCAAAGCCAGGCTCACGCGGCTCAAGGGGATTTTGTCAGGCCGTGGCGGCGGTGAACGATCAACCATGTGAACATCTCCAGGGCCGTGGGCCACCGGTGGAAAGGATCAATCAGACGAAGCCCGCAGAGGTTTATTCCATGGCCCGGTATTTATTTTTCCACTGCTGGAATAACCTCCACTGCCGGACGTCTTCCTGATCCGAAGCGTAATGACTAGCCAGCACTCCATGAACGATCTCGACGAACCGTTACGTGAACTCATCCCCAGGCTGCGGCGTTTTGCCGTGTCGCTGACGCGCAACCCCAGCAACGCTGACGATCTGGTGCAATCGTGCCTGGAGCGGGCGCTGTCGGGATGGGGCGACAAACGCCCGGACGGCGATTTGCGCGCCTGGCTGTTTTCGATTCTGTATCGACAGTTTCTCGACGCCCATCGACGCTCAAGGCGCTACGCACGAATGCTTGAGTTCTTCACCGGTCGCAACGAAGCCCAGCCCTCGGTCGAGCGCACGGTGCTGGCGCAATCGGCGCTGCAAGCCTTCGACAAACTGACCACCGAGCAACGCGCGCTGTTGCTCTGGGTCTCGGTGGAAGGCTTGAGTTACAAGGAGGTCGCCGAGATTCTCGACGTTCCTACCGGCACCGTGATGTCTCGCCTGTCCCGCGCTCGCCAGGCCTTGCGCCAGCTCAGCGACGGCGAAATCACCAGCCCCTCTTTGCGGATACTCAAATGATCAGCATGCCCCCAAGCGTCAATGACCTGCACGCCTACGTCGACCATCAACTCGACGACGCAGACCGGCGACGGGTGGAAACGTACCTGGCGGCCAATCCGCACGTTGCCGAGCAGGTTCAGGCCTGGCAACAGGACGCTCAGCAACTGCGCGCAGCCTTGAGCGGCGCCTTGCAGCAACCACCCAACCTGAACCTCGACCCCGGCGTGATTCGCCAGCGTCTGAAACAACAATCCCGCCGCCACCTGGCCAGCGCCGCCGTGTTGCTGATCGCGGTCAGCGTCGGTGGCCTGAGTGGCTGGAAAGCTCGGGAAATGACCATGGTGGGTGCTCCCCTACCGATGACCGACGCACTGCAGGCGTACCGGATGTTCGCCCAGCAAGGCATCCTGCCGGCCGATTACACCGTCACCGATGACGGCGATATGCAGAGCTGGCTTGACCATTACTTCTCCCAGGCCAATCGCCTGCCGAACCTCGCCAACTCGGGGTTCAAACCGGTCAGCGGACGGTTGTTGAGCACCGAGCAAGGTCCCGCAGCGATGGTGATGTACGAGGACCAGAGCGGCCGCAAGATCAGTTTCTACGTCCGTCCGCCAGGCCCGAAAAACTACCTGCTGCCGCGCGGCAGTCGCAGCGACGGCGAGTTGCAGGCCGAGTACTGGTCGGGGTCCGGGTACAACTACGCGATGGTCAGCGAAGCCCGGGATCCGGCGACGCAGATGCTCAAGCAAGAGCTGAAGTTCTAATGCTCACATCGAATCAGGCCGACTGCACCATGACTCCAAAGGTAAAAAGCTGTACCAACCGCCTGTTTTTGTCGAACCACTCTGACTTTCATCGACACAGCTGGAAGGAAAACTCACCGACTGGTTAAACTTGCACCGCCATCGCTCAGGGGGAGCCGGCATAACGACCACGGGGGGACAACACTTGGCTATCCCGCCAAACCGCTCACGACTCAAACCACGTTGGCCAACCCTGCGCAGGCTCCTTGGCAAGTCCCTGGTCGCTCCTGAAAACAATGGTGAAAGCGCTCAAATCATCCACGACTACTTTCGCCACAAGGCTCATGCTCAGGGCTACACCCTCAGCCACAGCCAGCAACGGGTGATCGAGTGCATGGCCCAGTTGGCGAACGCACTGCTGGCCAGACGCGCCCCTGCGCAGACACCTCAAAGCCTCTACCTGCACGGCGCCGTCGGCCGTGGCAAGAGCTGGCTGCTCGATGGTTTTTTCCGGGCCTTGCCGGTGGCCGAAAAACACCGCCTGCACTTCCATGATTTTTTTGTGCAACTGCATCAGGGAATGTTTCGCCATCGAGCACACACCGATGCGCTGGCAAGCACCCTGGATGAACTGCTCAAGGGCTGTCGGGTGCTGTGTTTCGACGAGTTTCACGTGCATGACATCGGCGACGCGATGCTCATCGCACGCTTGTTCAAAGCGCTATTCCAGCGCGGCATCCTGCTGTTGGTCACGTCCAACTACCCGCCTCAGGGCTTGTTGCCAAATCCGCTCTACCATGCACGCTTCAAACCGGTCATCGACCTGATCCATGCGCATATGCAGGTCATGGAAGTCGGCGGCCCTCACGATTATCGCAGTCAGGTGCAAAACCATACGCAGCAGGTATTCACCCAGGGTGAATACCGATGGCCAACCACGACCTCGCAACGTCAGGCCTTGAAACTGCCGCAACCGGACACTTCGGCCATCGTCCTGCCGGTCGGTACGCGCCAGCTACAGGCTCTGCATTGCGAGGACCGGACCATTGCCTTCACCTTCAACGAGCTGTGCGAACAACCCACGGCCGTGATGGATTACCTGGAACTGTGCCGACGCTTCGACACCTGGATCATCGAGGCACTGCCCGATCTGGCGGACTGCTCGATTGCGACCCAACAGCGCTTCATCAACCTGATCGACGTGCTCTACGACCAGGACAAACGCCTGATCCTGCTCGGCGAACGGCCGCTGCGCGAACACCTGGGCGGTGACGCCATCGACCTGGCGCGCACCCGCAGTCGCCTGGGGCAACTGGTAGACGTCGGGCCAGCGCTATAAAGCGTCCAGTGCAGCGGATTTTGCCGTTATCATGGCGGCGTTTTTTGTGGGCGACTTGCCGTTCTCTTCTCATTGGTTGGATGTGTTCATGCATACCCTTGCACAACTGCGGGCCGGCGCGCTTGCGGGGCTCAAACGTCTGGATCTGTCGTGCGGCCTGACCGAGTTTCCCCGGGAAATCTTCGACCTGGCAGACACCCTGGAGGTGCTCAACCTCAGCGGCAATGCCTTGAGCAGCTTGCCGGATGACCTGCATCGCCTGACGCATCTGCGCGTGCTGTTTTGCTCGGACAATCAGTTCCGCGAGCTGCCGACTTGCCTCGGCCAATGCGCGCAACTGACGATGATCGGCTTCAAGGCCAATCGCCTTGAGCGAGTCCCGGCCGCCGCGCTGCCGCCGCTGCTGCGCTGGCTGATCCTGACCGACAACTGCATCAGCGAGTTGCCGAGCGAATTGGGCAATCGACCACACCTGCAAAAGCTGATGCTGGCCGGCAACCACCTGCAAAGCCTGCCCGCAAGCTTGAGTCAGTGCCATCAGCTGGAACTGATCCGCATCGCCGCCAACCGCATGACCGAACTGCCACAGTGGCTGCTGACATTGCCCGGGCTGGCCTGGCTGGCGTACGCCGGCAACCCGCTGGAAACCGAGGCCGATGCCGCCGCGCTCGAAGCCACGGCGAACATTCCCTGGTCGCAACTGCACCTGCAGCAGCAATTGGGCGAAGGCGCTTCCGGGGTGATTCACCAGGCCGTGTGGGAACAACCGTCGCAGCCTGAGCGCAAGGTCGCAGTGAAACTCTACAAGGGGCACATGACCAGCGACGGCTCACCTCTGCATGAAATGAATGCCTGCATCACCGCAGGTATTCATCCCAACCTGATCAAGGTCGAGGGGCGGATTGTCGGGCATCCGCAGGCGCAGGCCGGCCTGGTCATGCACCTGATCGAGCCGAGCTATCGCAATCTGGCGGCGTTGCCGAGCCTGGCGTCTTGCAGCCGTGATGTGTACGCAGAGGACACGCGCTTCAGTGCAGCGGTGGCGCTGCGGATCGCCAGCGGCATTGCCTCGGCGGCCGCGCACCTGCATCAGCAGGGCATCACCCACGGCGACCTGTACGGCCACAACACGTTGTGGAATGAGCACGGCGATTGCCTGTTGGGCGACTTCGGCGCGGCGTCCTTCCATGCCACGTCCGACACGCTTGAAACGCGCGCGCTGCAACGCATCGAAGTGCGGGCCTTCGGGATTCTGTTGGGGGAGTTGCTGGAACGGATCGACTCAGGCTTGAGTGCTGAGCGCCGCGAGCACTTGATGGATTTGCAGAGCCGCTGCTGTCAGCCGGACGTGCTGGTGCGCCCGGGATTCAGCGAGATCGTGCAGGAATTGGCCGCCTGTAACTCAAATCACTAACGGCACATCAAAACCCGTGGCGAGGGAGCTTGCTCCCGCTCGGCGGCATAGCAGCCGTCGTTGTTGGGACGGCTTTGCCGTCCAGCGGGAGCAAGCTCCCTCGCCACAGGTCAGGTCACAAACCGACAGTGCGGTTTAACCCGCCAACCCGACAAACATGTCCTGCACGTCGTCATGGTTATCGAGGCCTTCGAGGAAAGCTTCGACTTCTTCCATTTGTGCGTCGGTCAGGCCGCTGACCGGGTTCTTCGGCTTGTAGCCGAGCTTCGCCGACAGCACGGTGAAACCCTGCTCAGGCAAGGCTTTCTGGACGGAGTCCAGGTCGGTGGCTTCGGTGATGAACAGCGTCGCGCCGTCTTCGCCCGGCTCGAAATCCTGTGCACCGGCTTCGATAGCGGCCATTTCCGGATCGGCATCCGGGGTGTCCGGGGACGCCTCGATCATGCCCACGTGGTCAAAGTCCCAAGCCACGGAACCGGAAGCCCCCAGCTGGCCTTTACGGAACGCTACGCGGATTTCCGCCACGGTACGGTTGATGTTGTCAGTCACGCATTCAACGATCAGCGGCACCTGATGCGGGGCGAAGCCTTCGTAGGTCACGCGGTGGTACTGCACGGTTTCGCCGAGCTGGCCCGAGCCTTTCTTGATTGCACGCTCCAGGGTTTCACGCGGCATCGAGGCTTTTTTCGCCTGTTCGACCACCAGGCGCAGGTGCGCGTTGGTGCTGACATCAGCGCCGTTACGTGCAGCAATGGTGATTTCCTTCACCAGTTTGCCGAAGATCTTGCCCTTGGCGTTGGCTGCCGCTTCTTTGTGTTTAACCTTCCACTGTGCGCCCATTACTCACTCTCTTGATCTGTGGCGCCGAGACATCTATTGGCCGACGCTTTGTGCAAGTTTATACGGCAAAAAGTTGGCAATCGACCAAAAAGTGTTGTGAGAGATCGACATATTCACAACCTGTTGTAGGGCTTTTCTGAAAAGTAGGTTTACGGTGACTATTGAGCGCCGGTGTTTCGTAACCTCTGTACCCCGTACTTCATGGCAGAAGAGAGTTTGATGCACATCGACATGGAAAGTCCCTTCATCCTGACGCTCACCGAGCTCGCCTTGAGTTTTCAGGTCCGACAGTTCAGCGGCCGCGAAGCCCTCAACCAGGTCTATCGATTCGACATCGAAATGCGCGGCCCACAGCCCGCAATGAATCTGGACCTACTGCTGCATCAACCCGCATTCCTCAGCCTGAGCCCCGCCTCCGGCATCCACGGCATCATCCACAGCGCCGGCCTGCAATACTGCGGCGCGCAGCAGATCGGCTACAGCCTGAACCTCGCCCCCCGCCTGCTTACACTTGAGCAACAGCACCGTCGAAGGGTATTCCAGCAGCTGAGCGTGCCGGAAATCTTTCGCCAGTTGCTGGCCGAGCATCGACTGCCGCCCGACAGCTACCGTTTCGAGCTGCCAAACGGTGAATACCCGCCGCGCCCGTTTTGCATCCAGTACGACGAAACCGACCTGAACCTGCTGCAACGGCTGTGCGAAGAGGAAGGCATCCACTATCACTTCGAGCATCAACACGACCGGCACGTGCTGGTGTTCGCCGATGACAGCGACAGCTTTGCGCAGCGACCGGTCGAAAGCGTTTTTCACCCCTCCGCACGGGAGGCCGAACAGCCGCGGATCAGCCGGCTCTTTCAATGCCATAGCCGGCCGACCACAGGGCCGCAAACCACCTTTGCACAGCACGCCAACGCTGACCCCGCATCCACCGCACCTGACGCCTGCGCCAACCAGACCTACCTCGCCAACCTGCCCCCAACAGGTCGAATCGACCCGGTGCAAGCCCGTCGCAACCAGCTCGGCCGCCGCGAACTCGAGCGGCTGCGCAGCCTGCATCGTCTGGTTCAGGGCCACAGTACACTGCCCGAACTGCTCAGCGGGCGGCTGCTGCAAGTCAGCGGGCATCCGGTCCCGGCGTTCAACGATCAATGGTTATTAAGCGAAGTGCTGCACCAGGGCGAAACGCCTGGCGTGGACAAGGTGTTGTCCGAGGCAACGGGTTATCGCAATCAATTCAAGGCAATTCCCTGGTCGACCGCATTCCGCCCGTCCCTCAAACAGTCCAGACCGCGTATCAGCGGTTACCAGACCGCTGAGGTCCTCGGCCCGGCAGGAATGCCGCCGCACCTCGACGAACACGGGCGAATCAACATCTGCCTGTGGCCTGATGCACAATCCGACAGGCAAGGCTCCTCAGGCATCTGGTTGCCAATCGCCCATACGGGGACGGGACGCCCAACCTTGCCACTGGCCGGTAGCGAGGTGCTCGTGAGCTTCCTCGACGGTGATCCTGATCGACCAGTGCTTTGCACGGGTTTCGCTGACGCACAAGCGCGCGAACCGCAGCCGGTGGTAGCGGCTGAACAGAAGGCGTCGCCGACAGGCTGGAGCGGCGAGATCTATTTGTTCGAACGGCCTCCCTCTACCACCGAACGCCTGGCCGACACCCCGTGGTACATCGTGCGCATGCCGCGTCCCGGGCTCAAGGATCTGGGGAGCCTCAACCGTGACGATGTGCTGATGACCGGTAAAAGCCAGGCACTGGGCAACCTGTCGCTGACGGCAGAACAGAAACAGCGTCTGGCCAGCGAGTTCGCCCGCACTCCCGAACAACTCTGCCTGCTGTATCCGGGGCAATGCGTGGCGTTGGCCGATTATTTCCAGCAACACTGGAACAGCGAGCAACGCCTGAGCTTCATCGACAGCGCCAACCCCGCCAGCGCCCAGCGCCAACCGCGAGAAGCGCGTCTGCTGTTCGACTGGCTGGTGAACGGCCCGGACGCTACTTCCTAGGGTGGGGTGCATGATCGCCGCCCCTGAGATGTCCCCCCCATGTAGCAGCTGGCGAAGCCTGCGTTCGGCAGCTGCTACGAGGTACCCGGTGCGAGGTCGAAAAACGCCTGAATCAGCCGAAGGTCCCGCCGCCGCTCCATGCAACTGATCATGTGCCGGTTGACCAGTCCCTCGCCAATTATCGGCACCGCCCGCACGCGCGGGTCGGGGCTGACTTCCACCGAAGACACAACGCCCACCCCCAACTCGGCTGCCACCGCCTCAGTCACCGCCTCCCGACTGTCCAGCTCCAGCAGCACCCGAGGATTGACCCTGGCCTGGGCGCAAGCTTCATCGAACGTACGACGGGTGATCGAGCTCGGCTCGCGCAATACCATGATCACCTGATCCAGTTGCTTGAGCGCGACACCTTCGTGCAGCGTCGACCACGGGTGCCCCGCCGGCACCAGCGCGCAGATCCGCGACTCGCTCAAGGCTTGCAGGTGCAAGCCTTTGCGCGGCTCGACCTCGGTCAGCACCGCCACGTCGGCGTGCTCGGACAACAACGCCGCGAGGGTTTCCTGAGCATTGCCCAGCCGTAAATTCACGGTGATCCCCGGATACCGCGCACGCAGGCTGGCGAGCATCGGCATGACCAGGTGCGGACCGTCCGCTGCCACTTCCAGCCGACCGGTCAACAACTGCCGATTGGCCTCAAGCAACACTTGCGCCTCTTCGGCCAGGCCGAACATCGCCCGGGTGATGGCCGCAAGCCTAGTGCCCTCCTCCGTCAACTCGACCCGCCGCGCGGTGCGCCGCAGCAAGGTGATCTGATAGTGCTCCTCCAGCGCCTTGATATGCCCGGTGACCGCCGGTTGGCTGATGAACAGACGGGCAGCGGCGCGAGTGAAGCTGCCTTCACGGGCCACGGCATCAAATGCGCGGAGTTGGAACAGGTTCATAGCTATCGGCCTTACTGATGACTGGCATAAGAACAAACAATTTGATTGATGGAACGGCAAATTGCAATTTATCTCCCGCAGCTTCATCCCACTGATTGCGAGAACACCCGAATGAGTACTGCCGACCCCATCCTGCTCACCCCCGGCCCATTGACCACGTCGCAACGCACCCGTCAGGCGATGATGGTGGACTGGGGTTCATGGGATGACCGCTTCAACCAATTGACCGCCAGCCTCTGCGAACAACTGCTGGCGATCATCAACGCTGCCGACAGCCACCACTGCGTGCCGTTGCAGGGCAGCGGCACCTTCGCCGTCGAAGCGGCCATCGGCAGCCTGGTGCCTCGCGACGGCAAAGTGCTGGTGCTCATCAATGGCGCTTACGGCAAACGCCTGGCGAAAATCTGCGAAGTGCTCGGTCGTTCCTTCAGTTCGTTCGAAACCGCCGAAGACCAACCGACCACCGCCGTCGACGTCGACCGCCTGCTGCTAGCCGACAGCAGCATCACCCACGTGGCGCTGATCCACTGTGAAACCAGCACCGGGATTCTTAACCCGTTGCCGGAAATCGCCCAGGTCATCGCCCGGCACGACAAACGCCTGATCATCGATGCCATGAGTTCCTTTGGCGCACTGCCGATCGACGCTCGACACGTGCCATTCGACGCGCTGATCGCCGCCTCGGGCAAATGCCTGGAAGGCGTACCGGGCATGGGTTTCGTCTTCGCCAACAAGTCCGCCCTGGCGAATGCCGCCGGCAATTCCCACTCACTGGTGATGGACCTGTTCGACCAACACGCCTACATGGCCAAGACCGGCCAATGGCGCTTCACCCCGCCGACCCACGTGGTCGCGGCGCTGCACGAAGCGTTGCTGCAATACAACGAAGAAGGCGGCCTACCGGCGCGGCATCAGCGTTATGCGAACAACTGTCAGGTGCTGCTCGATGAAATGGCCAAACTCGGCTTGCGCAGCTTCCTGCCCGCCGCGATCCAGGCGCCGATCATCGTCACCTTCCATGCGCCGAAAGATCCGCGTTACCAGTTCAAAGCGTTCTACGAACGTGTGAAAGCCAAAGGTTTCATCCTTTACCCGGGCAAGCTGACCCAGGTCGAAACCTTCCGCGTCGGCTGCATCGGCCACGTCAATCAGGCCGAGATGCGTGCGGCAGTAGCGACGATCGGCGAGGTGCTGCGCGAAATGGAAGTCCTCGATACCTGACTTCCCCCCGCCCGTAGCAGCTGCCGAGCCCGCGAGGCTGCGTTCGGCTGCGAAGCAGTCGTTAACTCTTGCGACTCGGTTCATCTGAAACACCGAGGTGGATGGTTTTACGACTGCTTCGCAGCCGAACGCAGCCTCGCAGGCTCGGCAGCTGCTACGGGCGAATCATGGCTTTGTTTATCATTCCCTCCAATTACAGGATTTGAGACATGAACTACAACAACCCGACTCAGCTGCAAGCCGCGATCCTCGACTGGGCAGGCACCGTGGTCGACTTCGGCTCTTTCGCGCCGACCCGGATCTTCGTCGAAGCCTTTGCCGAATTCGATGTCCAGGTGTCCATCGAAGAAGCCCGCGGGCCGATGGGCATGGGCAAGTGGGACCACATCCGCACGCTCTGCGATCAGCCCGAAGTGGCCGAGCGTTATCGCCAGGTTTTCGGTCGTGCACCGACCGACGATGACGTAACCGCCATCTACAAACGCTTCATGCCGCTGCAAATCGAAAAAATTGCCGAGCACTCGGCACTGATCCCGGGGGCCCTGGAGACCATTGCCAACCTGCGCCAGCAAGGGATCAAAATCGGCTCGTGCTCCGGTTATCCGAAGCAAGTCATGGACAAAGTTGTCGAACTGGCTGCCACCTACGGCTATGTGGCTGACCACGTGGTCGCCAGCGACGAAGTGCCGAATGGCCGCCCATGGCCGGCTCAGGCCCTAGCCAACGTGATCGCCCTGGGTATTGACGACGTCGCCGCCTGCGTAAAGATCGACGACACCGTGCCGGGTATTCTCGAAGGTCGCCGTGCCGGCATGTGGACTGTCGCGCTGATTTGCTCGGGCAACGCGCTGGGCCTGACCTACGACAACTATCGCGCGCTGGGCAGCGACGAATTGGCAGGCGAACGCAAGCGTATTCACGCCCTGTTCGAAGGTTCGCGCCCGCATTACATGATCGACACCATCACTGACCTGCCGGAAGTGATCGCCGACATCAACAAGCGCCTGGCCAACGGCGAGATGCCGCAAAGCAGCTGATTACCGCGTCAAGTGCCAAAAAAAGCGCCAGCCCCTGAACCGGGGCTGGCGCTTTTTTCTAGCCAATAGGCTGTCGCAGAGCGCTCGATAAGGTACGAAGCCTGATCTGACTCAGGCAAATCCTCGCAAACAGGATTACAGTTAACCCACTCCGTCATACAAGAACGGGGGCTTCAGACCTGATAAGCGAGGAAAAACCGTATGCCCTGGAAGAATTCCGAATCACGCTACAGCACCGTATCAATCATGCTGCATTGGTTGATGCTGGTACTGTTGGCGCTGGTTTACGCGAGTATCGAACTGCGGGGGATGTTTCCCAGGGGCAGTGGCGGCCGAGCCCTGATCACGGAAACGCACTACATGCTCGGCCTGACCGTGTTCGCACTGGTCTGGTTACGGCTGTTCGCCCGCAGCCTGGGACGCGCTCCGCAAATCTTCCCGGCATCGCCCCAATGGCAAACCGTGCTTGCCCGACTGATGCACTGGGCGCTGTATATATTCATGATCGCCACGCCGATTCTCGGTTGGCTGGTCACCAGCGCCAACGGTCATCAGGTGATGTTCTACGGCATCGACCTGCCGTTGCTGATCAGCGAGGACAAAGCACTGGCCAAGCAGATCAAGGGCTGGCATGAACTGGCCGGCACCCTCGGCTATTGGCTGATCGGCCTGCATGCCGTGGCCGGGCTGTATCACCATTACGTGGTGCGCGATAACACCCTGCTGCGAATGATGCCCAAGCGCGTCAGCCCTGACTGAGCGGCGCAAACCCCCGACGCCCCTGCAAGCCGCCGGTGTGCACGAAGATCAAGCGTGTGCCGGCGGCAAAAAATCCGGCATCAACCTGTTGCTTGAGTGCCCACAGCGCTTTACCGGTGTACAGCGGCTCCAACGGGATACCGCTGGCCCGCTCGCAGTGTTCGATAAACGCCAGCAACGGCGGGACGACTTTGGCGAATCCGCCGCAACTGCCGTCGAACAGCTCATATCCCCCGTCCGGCAAGCCGCATTCGCCGAGAATTGCCTCGACCTGCTGTGCTACCCCATGATCATCGGGCACCGCCAGCACGCCATACACCGGATGCCTTCCCGCCTCGGCCAGCACCAACCCGGCCAGCGTAGTGCCGGTTCCACAGGCCAGCCACCAGCCGTCATGGTCATTCCAGCCCAACGCCTTCAACTGTTCGCCGACCTGAGTCAGTAACTGCCCGCAACCGCGCGCACCGAGCAGACCGCCCCCGCCTTCGGGGACCGGATGCAGCTGCGGGTATTGCGCGTGCCATGGCTGCCAGAAACCCGGTTCGAGGCGCGCGCGATAACCGCCATAACCCAACCAGTGCAGTTGCATGCCAAAGGCCTGTAAATCCTCCACGGTGGGAGTGTCTTGCGGATGCCCGCGCAGCAGGCCGACGGTAGGAAAACCAAAGCGCTTACCCGCTGCCGCCAGCGCATGCAGATGATTGGACCAGGCACCGCCCAGGCTGATCACACCCTCGGCACCGGCCTCGTGGGCCAGCCTTAGATGCTCAATGAGCTTGAACCACTTGTTGCCGGAGATCAGCGGGTCGATCCGGTCCAGACGCAGGACTGCCACCTCGATACCAGCGGTGGCGAGCCAGTCGAGATGAAGACGCTCAAGCGGGGCATGGGGGAGCCAGTCGCTGGGAGGAGAAAGCATTGATGCCGGCTCTTTGGGAAAGAGCCGGCATCTTAACAGCAGACAGGTCGCTTTCGCGGGCAAGCCCGCTCCCACAGGGGGCCAGAGTTGAACCACCATTGGCTGAGCAACATCAATCCAATATGGGAGCGAGCTTGCTCGCGATGGCCATTGGCACGCTTAACCTGCGGTCACTATCAGAGCTCAGCAGCCAGACGCGAACCCTGATTGATCGCACGCTTGGCATCCAGCTCTGCCGCTACATCCGCGCCACCAATCAAATGCACGTTCTGCCCGGCGGCCACCAGACCGTCGTGCAATTCGCGCAACGGATCCTGTCCGGCACAGATCACGATATTGTCCACCGGCAGCAGTTGCGGCTCACCGGTTTCACCGATGCGGATGTGCAGGCCTTCGTCATCGATCTTCAGGTATTCGACGCTGTTGAGCATCTGTACGTGCTTGTTCTTCAGCCCGGTGCGGTGAATCCAGCCGGTAGTTTTGCCCAAACCGTCGCCGACCTTGGATTTCTTGCGCTGCAACAGGAACACCTGGCGTGCTGGCGCGTGCGGCTCGGCCTTGATCCCGGCGACACCGCCACGGGCCTCAAGGTGAGTATCGATGCCCCACTCTTTCCAGAACGCTTCGCGGTCCTGGCTGGTGGCAACGCCTTGATGCACGAGGAACTCCGAGACGTCAAAACCGATACCGCCGGCGCCAATCACCGCAACGTTCTTACCGACCGGCTTGCGTTCGAGGATCACGTCCAGGTAGCTCAGCACCTTGGCATGCTCGACACCCGGAATCGCCGGTACACGCGGTGCGATACCGGTGGCCAGAATCACCTCGTCATAACCGCCGTCGACCAGCTGCGCGACATCGACCCGCGTGTTCAGGCAAACCTCGACGTTCGTGGTCTGCAACTTGCGCTTGAAGTAGCGCAGGGTTTCGAAGAACTCTTCCTTGCCCGGCACACGCTTGGCGACGTTGAACTGACCGCCGATTTCGCTGGCAGAATCGAACAGCGTCACTTGATGACCGCGCTCGGCAGCCACGGTGGCCGCGGACAAACCCGCAGGGCCAGCGCCAACCACGGCAATTTTCTTGATCTGCTGCACCGGCAAGTAATTGAGCTCGGTTTCATGGCACGCCCGCGGGTTCACCAGGCACGAGGTCAATTTGCCGCCGAAGGTGTGGTCCAGGCAGGCCTGGTTGCAGCCGATACACGTGTTGATTTCATCAGCGCGTCCGGCGGCGGCCTTGTTGACGAACTCCGGGTCCGCGAGGAACGGCCGCGCCATCGACACCATGTCGGCATCACCCTCAGCGAGGATCTGCTCGGCGACTTCCGGGGTGTTGATGCGGTTGGTGGTAATCAGCGGAATACCTACCTCCCCGCGCAACTTCGCCGTGACCTTACTGAACGCGGCACGTGGAACCTTGGTGGCGATGGTCGGAATCCGCGCTTCGTGCCAACCGATCCCGGTGTTGATGATGGTTGCGCCCGCTTGCTCGATGGCCTTGGCCAACTGAACGATTTCTTCCCAGGTGCTGCCGCCTTCCACCAGATCGAGCATCGACAAACGGAAAATGATGATGAAATTCGGGCCTACCGCTTCGCGTACGCGACGGACGATTTCCACCGGCAGGCGCATACGGTTTTCATAGCTGCCGCCCCAGCGATCGGTGCGGTGGTTGGTGTGGGCTGCGAGGAACTGGTTAATGAAATAACCTTCCGAGCCCATGATCTCGACACCGTCGTACTCAGCTTTTTGCGCCAGGGTCGAACAGGTGACGAAGTCGCTGATCTGCTTCTCGATGCCTTCCTCGTCCAGCTCTTTGGGCTTGAACGGGTTGATCGGTGCCTGGATCGCACTCGGCGCGACCTGTTTCGGGCTGTAGGCATAACGCCCGGCGTGCAGAATCTGCATGCAAATCTTGCCACCCGCCTCGTGCACGGCACGGGTGACGACCTGGTGCTTGAGCGCCTCATCGAGAGTGGTCAGCTTGGCAGCGCCGGAGTACACCCCACCCTCATCGTTCGGACCAATACCGCCGGTAACCATCAGGCCAACGCCACCGCGAGCACGTTCGGCGAAGTACGCCGCCATACGCTCAAAACCGCCAGGCTTCTCCTCCAGGCCAGTGTGCATCGAGCCCATCAGGGTGCGGTTGCGCAGCGTGGTAAAACCCAGGTCCAGCGGGGCCAGCAGGTGCGGGTAATGAGCGGCGGTCATCGGTAGCTCCACAACGAACGATCACGGAAAAATGCAGGCGCTCTTTGGCACCCATCGGTTATGTGCCACAGACTAAGAGCAGGCCTGTGATGGCTCAATGACCGTAACTGACAACTTATTGATCCAAACGTGCAGCACCACTTGGCATTCCTCGGCATGGGGCCTACCCTAGTCGGCGAATCCTGCACAAGGCCGCTTATTGTTTCCCCATGCGCAAACTTCTTTATCTGACCGTCACCATGGCATTTGTCGCCGTCATCGCCGCTTACGCGATGTGGACCGCCGATCGCCCGGTAGGCCATTACCTCTCTGACCTGCGCATCAACCTCGCCGTCAACCAGGGCGTTCCTGCCGATCGCGGCAACCTGCTGGGCATCCAGCCCGAATTGTTTCCCACCGATTATCAAAGCCCCGAGCACCTGCACCGCAAGCTCGCAGCCTATCTGCAGCAGGCTCGCGAACAAGGCCTGCTGAACGAAAAGACCATCGTCGTGCTGCCGGAACACATCGGAACCTGGCTGATGCTCAGCGGCGAGAAAGACGAGCTGTATCAAGCCAGCACGCTGGACGAAGCCATGAATTGGCTGGCAGTGAGCAATCCCCTGAGCTTTTTGCGCGCGTTGATCAGCGCCAAGGGCGACAGCCGCCTGGATGACGCGCACCTGCGCATGAAAGCCAAAAGCATGGCCCGGCAGTACCAGGCGCTGTTCGGTGGGCTGGCCAACGAGTTCGGCATCACCCTGGTGGCAGGCAGCATCGTGTTGCCCGAGCCCAGTGTCAGCGACGGCACACTGAAAATCGGCCGTGGTGCGCTGTACAACAGCAGCCTGGTGTTCGGCCGCGATGGCTTGCCGATCGGCCAACCGCAGCGCCAGCTGAACCCGACCTTCGATCAACGGGGCTATATCCAGCCAAGCACCGATCAAGTGATCAATGTCATCGACACCCCGGCCGGACGTCTGGGCGTATTGATCGGCAACGACAGCTGGTACCCGGACAACTATCGCAAACTCAACGATCAGGGCGCTCAATTGATCGCCGTTCCGGCCTTTCTCATCGGCCGAAATGCCTGGGACAAGCCTTGGCGCGGAGACAAAGGGCTATCGACCCCGAGCCCCGGCTCGCTCAGCGAGGGCCAGGCCTGGCATCGCCTGACGCTGACCAGTCAGCGCCCGGCCAGTCAGGCCAACGCCGGAGTCAGCGTGTTCCTGCGTGGACAATTCTGGAATCAGGGCAGCGCCGGCCAGAGTTTTCTCAGCAGCAACGGCCAGCATTTCGCCGATCGCGAAGCCCACGGCGCACGCATGCTGAACATCTGGTTGTAAGTGATGAAACCACAGCCGATGCGCCTCGGGGATCTGTCGGTCGGCTTCGTCCATAGCCTGGCTGACGCAGTGTCCAGCCATGGTCTGGACCCGCAGCCGCTGCTGGAACAATACGGACTCGACCCGGCGCGGTTAGCCGAAGCCGGTGCACGGCTGTCGATCCCGCGTTACATGCGCCTGGGCCACGCGGCCATTCAACTGACCGGTGACCCGGCGCTGGGCCTGCGCATGGGCCAGCTCAGCCGCCTCAGCCAGGTCGGGCTGGCCGGGATCACTGCCGCTCAGGCGCCAACCGTGCGCGAAGCGGCGCGTTGCCTGATTCGCTTCGAGGCCTTGTATGGCTCCAATTACCGCGGACAGTCGAGTTTCCATGAAGATGCCCAGGGTGCATGGCTACGGTTCTATTCCATCAGCCCCTACAACGCCTATAACCGCTTTGTGGTGGATTCGATCATCGCCAGCTGGTTGCAGCAGTTATCCAGCCTGTGCCGCCAGCCGCTGCACGCCGAACGCATCGACATCGAGTTCGCCGAGCCGGATTACCGCGAGCGCTATGCACTGCTGGGTGATTGTCCGATCCAGTTTGGTGCCGAGCACAACCAACTAAGGCTGAGTCAGGCCAGCCTGGCACTGCGCAACCCCGAGCACTGCCCGAGTACCTGGCGACATCTGCTGCAACTGTGTGAGCGGGAACTGGAGCAATTGACCCGCACCCGCAGCCTGCGTGAACGCATCACCCGGTTGCTGGGACCGTTGCTCAATGGGGGTCGTGAACCCGACCTGGAAGAAGTGGCGGCACGCCTGAAGCTGCCGACCTGGACCTTGCGTCGCAGGCTCGCCGAAGAAGGTACGCAGTTTCGCGCCATTCTCAACGACACCCGCCGCGATCTGGCCATGACCTACATCCGAGACACGGAACTGGCCTTTGGCGAGATCGCCTACTTGCTGGGGTTTGCCTCGGCCGAAGCCTTTCAGCGCGCCTTCAAACGCTGGAACAACCAGACACCTGGCGAGTTCCGTCGCAGTCACAGGCAATCAGTCTGACAGCTGGCCTGCAGCTGCTTTGTTACAACTCGGTGGCGTCTTCGGCGGGTTCCAGAGGGTCCAGTTCAAATGCCTGGTATTCGAGCAGCTCTTCTTGATAATCGTCCATTGAGATGTCCTTTTTGAGTCGAGTTAAACCGTTATACCAATGACCTTCGCCCTCAGCATAAAGTGCCCGTATGAAAGAAAAATGACTCGGGCACAGCGGTACGTTCCTGCTAGTAAAACGTAGCAGGCACTCAAGAATTTTTCACGGGAGACGTTGAATAAAAGCTGAAGAAATCAGCCTCTGGTGGCGCAGATGACTCTGAACAAACGCTACGGGGGTTGCCCCCGCAGCGCTCGCCTTCAGATTACTTGCCGGACGATGGCAGTGCCGGAATCGGCTCGGTCGGCGGCGGCAACGAACTCGGATTCGCCGGCGGCGTAATGACTTCAGGTGCCGGTGTCGGCTCAGCATGGCTCGCAGGTGCAATCGACGACGACGCAGGCACTGACGCCACAGGCACCGATGCGGCAGATAACGGATCTATCGGCGCACTCACCGCGGGTGCTGGCGCGACCGTCACAGGCTCGGCCGCCGCGGGTACGACAGGTGCTGGAGTTGGAGTTGGAGCTGGTTCAGGCGTCGCTGCGGGCGCTGGGGCTGGCGTTGCGGGGGCTGCCGCAGGCTCAGGCACACCCAGATCGGCCTTTGGCTTCTCGACGATATGCGCCTCTTTCTTCACCTCAGGCGGCAGGAACAGCTCGACCAGCGCGAAAAACCGCTCGTAGAACTTCCCGGAGGACACGGTTTCACTGGCAACCTTGACCATCGAATCATCGGAAGAACCAATCGGCATCGACACCGAGCCCAACACACCGACGCCAAGGCTGGCGGAGTTGTTGGTTTTCTTCAGCGCGTAGCGATCCTGCAAGGCATTGGCGAACATCGTCGCATGATGCTTGCTGTCTTCGGCGCAGACCACGTTGAAGCTGATCTCCATATGCGTATCGCCGGTCTGCTGAAAACTCTTGTGACCGCTGACCAGTTTCGGGTCAGTGCTGGTGATGATGTAGCCCTGGCTCAACAACGCCCGACGGGCGGCCTCGCAGGAAGCAACATCGGTAACCGGGTATTTGCGCGAAAACGTCCCGGAATCATCGAAATTTTCATGCTCATAGATGGCCTGTTCCTTGGTACAACCGGCTGCTGCAGCCAGTACCAACGCCAGCCCGGCGGCACGCACATGGAATGATTTGAACATTGAACATCCTGAAGAAAACGATCCGGGGCCTATTGTGCAACAGATCACCCCGTAACGGCGCATGGATTAGTGTCTTGTAAACGATACAAGTTTACTGACCTTCGTTTACCGGAAAAAGTCGCAGGCACAAATGATCGATGAACACCCGTAATTTGGCCGCGGCATGGCGACTGGATGGCCAAAGCATCCAGAACGTGCCGCTGTACTCAAGGTATTCATCCAGCACTCGCTGCAAACGCCCCTGCTCCACTGCCTCACGGACCATAAAATCCGGCAGGCAGGCAATTCCCAGTCCTTGTAGTAGTACATGGTGCACAGCTTCGATGGAGGTCGTGACAAACCGCGTCGGTAACAGCGGTTCGCTACCATCCGCCAGCCGCTGCAACGGCCAGGGCTCCAGCTTGCCGGTGGCGTGGAGGGTATGGCGCAGGCAGGCATGCCCTGCGAGATCCTCCAGGGTGCGCGGCACACCCTGCGCGGCGAAGTAGCCAGGTGTCGCCACCAACACCAACCGAAAGCGCCCCAATTGTCGTGCCATCAAGCGCGAGTCCTTCGGGTTTCCTGTGCGCACCACTGCATCAAACCCCTCTTCGACCACATCCACCATGCGATCCGACAAGTCGACGTCCAGTTCGATGTCTGGATAAAGTCGCATGAACTCGGTGAGTACCGGCATCACCAACCCGTGAACCTGCGGCACACTGATGCGCAGTTTCCCCCGAGGCGCGCTGGCCGCACTGCACAACTCGAACTCGGCGGCTTCGACTTCGGCGAGAATCCTGCGGCAGCGTTCAAGATACAGCGCACCTTCAGCGGTCAGGGTGATGCTACGCGTACTGCGATGGAACAGACGCACCGCCAACCGCTCTTCTAGTCGCGCAACACTTTTGCCGACCGCCGACGAAGAAACGCCCAGCAAACGCCCGGCCTCGGTAAAACTGCGGGTGTCCGCGACCTGCACAAACACCGAAATACTGCCCAGGCTATCCATCGCATACTCCCGAAATTGCGGACATTCTCGTCCTGTAAGTTCGGAACCTTAGCCTGTTTTTCCGCGAGGTGCAGCGCCCTACCCTTGGCTCCGTAGTCATAACCTCTGATACGGACCTGAGCAAATGAATGAATCTGAACTGACCGCATCGCTATCGGCGGCTGACCGGCATCGCGCCGAACGACTTCCAATCGGCGGACTCCTGGCACTGGCCTCTGCCGGTTTCATCACTATCATGACCGAAGCCTTACCCGCCGGCCTGCTGCCGCAAATGAGCGAAAGCCTGGGCGTCTCGCAAGCACTGATCGGTCAACTGGTCACGTTGTATGCAATCGGCTCGCTGCTGGCGGCAATTCCCCTGACCATCGCCACCCGGAGCTGGCGTCGACGCCCCTTGCTACTGATTGCAATGGGTGGCTTCGCCCTCGTCAACAGCGTCACCGCGCTGTCCGACAACTATTGGCTGACATTGCTGGCACGTTTGTTTGCCGGGATCTTCGCCGGATTGCTCTGGGCGCTGCTGGCCGGCTATGCCAGCCGAATGGTTGCGCCACACCTGCAGGGCCGAGCGATTGCCGTGGCGATGCTTGGAGCGCCGCTGGCGCTATCCCTGGGCGTTCCCGCCGGGACTTTTCTAGGATCGGTCGCGGGTTGGCGAGCAAGCTTTGCCGTCATGACCGGACTGACCGTGTTGCTGGTCGCCTGGGTTCGCTGGCAAATCCCGGACTTTGCCGGCCAAAGTGCCGAAAAACGCTTACCGGTGCGGCAGGTCATCACCTTGCCAGGTTTAAAAGCCGTATTGCTGGTGACGTTCGCCTATGTGTTGGCCCATAACATTCTCTACACCTACATTGCGCCTTTCCTGCAACCTGCTGGCCTCACCGGACAAACCGATCAGGTGCTGCTGGTGTTTGGTCTGGCTGCTCTGTTGAGTATCTGGATCGTCGGCCTGCTGATTGATCGCTGGTTACGCGAACTGGTGCTGATCAGTTGCGGGCTATTTACCTTCTCTGCGCTGATCCTGGCCTTTCGCAGCGGCTCACCTGCGGTGATCTACGTATCGATCGCGATCTGGGGGCTGGCCTTTGGCGGACTGGCGACATTGCTGCAAACCGCCCTGGCGAAAACCGCAGGCGACTCGTCGGACACCGCGCAGTCGATGCTGGTGACGATGTGGAATCTGGGAATTGCCGGCGGTGGCCTGGCGGGCGGCATGCTGCTGGAAAATCTCGGGGTGATGTCATTTCCATGGGTCATCGGCAGCTTACTGATACTAAGCCTGCTGGTAGCATTGAACGCCCGGCGCCATGGTTTCCCAGCCACGCTTTGAACCGCACAAAACAAAAGACCCCGGCCTTTCGGCCAGGGTCTTTGTTTACCACTAACGGGTCAGACAGGCATCAGTAACGCTTGATGTCCGCCTGGCTCTCCAGCTGCTTGCGATAGGCCGCAAAGTCTTGCTGGCCAACGCGCGACGCGAGGAAGCGACGATACTGTGCCTTCTCTTCTTCAGAAGGCGCTGCGGCTTCGCTTACACCGTTCAGACGCACGATCACCAGACTGCCGTCAGGCAGGGTCACGCTGCTGAAAGTCGGCTTGTCCTTGGCAACAGGCTTGGGCATGCGGAACAACGCTTGCAGTACGGTTGGGTCAACCCCTTCCTGAGCACGTGTTGCCGCGCGGGTGACCTTCCAGCTCTGGCTATCGAGCGGCGTCTTGCCATCGCGCAGGCTGGCGATCAGCTCATCAGCCTTGGTCTTGGCAGCAGCGCTGGCGTGCTCCTTGGTCAATTGCACGCGGATGCTCGCAGCGACGCTTTCCAGCGGCAGCTGTTCAGGCTTGCGATGCTCTTTGGCACGCAGCACCACAACCGTTTCCGGATCCAGCTCGATGCCGGTGCTGTTGGCACCTTCATCCAGTACTTCCGGACTGAACGCAGCAGTGACCACGGCACGGTTGGCCGCGATACCTTCACCACCTTCACGACCAAACGGTGCGGACGTGTGAACGGTCAGTTTCAGGTCCGCAGCTGGCTGAGCCAGATCGGAGGCTTCGAACGCGGCATCTTCCAACTGCTTGGTCGCATCCACAAAACGCTGCTCGACCTGTTGGGTTTTCAGTTCCTTGGTCAGCTTGTCTTTCAGGCTGGCGAAGCTCGGCACTTGCGGTGCTTCGACGCCCAACAGCTTGATCAAGTGGAAACCGAAGTCAGTGCGCACCGGCGCCGACACCTGGTCCTTGCTCAGCGCATACAGTGCTTTCTCAAAGGCCGGGTCGTAAACGCCCGGGCCAGCGTAACCGAGGTCACCGCCGTTGGCAGCCGAACCTGGATCCTGCGAGAACTCCTTGGCCAGGGCCTCGAAGCTTTCACCTTTGGCCAGACGCGCCTGAATCTCTTCGATCTTCGCCTTGGCTTGCGCCTCGTTCACCTTGTCATTCACTTCGATCAGGATGTGCGCGGCCCGGCGCTGTTCGGCCAGGTTCGCGGTTTCCTTCTGATACAGCGCTTGCAGGTCTTCGTCCTTGACGGCGACCTGATCAAAGAAGGAAGCCTTCTTCAACTCGAGGTAATCGATGACCACCTGATCAGGCGTCATGAACTCTTTGGCGTGTTCGTCGTAGTAAGCCTTGACCTCTTCGTCGGTCAATTTCACCGCCGCAGGATCGGCCTTGACGTTCAGGGTCGCGAAATCGCGGGTCTGTTTTTCCAGACGAGCGAAAGCCTGCACCTGTGCATCGGTGACGAAACCGCTACCTGCCAGACCGGCGCGCAATTGGCCGATCAGCATTTCCTGAGCCAGCATCTGGCGGAACTGCATCCGGCTGTAGCCCAACTGACGGATCACCTGGTCGAAACGCTCAGGACTGAACTTGCCGTCGACCTGGAATTCAGGCGTTTGCAGGATCACTTGGTCCAGTGCAGCTTCGGAGAAAGCGAATTTCGATTTTTCTGCGCCTTGCAGCAACAGTTTGCGGTCGATCAGCCCTTTCAAAGCAGCTTCGCGCAGCATTTTTTCATCAAGCAAGGATGCATCGAAATCCTTGCCCAGCTGTTGCATGAGTTGACGGCGTTGCATATCAACCGCCTGACTCAGCTCGTTCTGGCTGATTTCTTCACCATTCACCTTGGCCGCATCATTACGGTGGGTAGTGGCCTTGAAGATGGCGTCGAAACCGGTCAAGGCCATCAGTGCAACGATGACCCCGATAATGGTCTTGGCAATCCAGCCTTGTGAATTGTCCCTGATATTCTGCAGCATGCGTCCCCCAGAAACGGTTGAACTTCAAATTAGGCAACCGTGGAGCGTGGGTAGAATCCGGATAGAAGAAAGGCGCATCCGAGGATGCGCCTTCTCGTAACTGGCGGAGCGGACGGGACTCGAACCCGCGACCCCCGGCGTGACAGGCCGGTATTCTAACCGACTGAACTACCGCTCCGCTGCCAAGTCAGGAATGACCCCGACCCGGATAGGCAAAAAACCGAGTGAGGCTTAGTTAACAGCTTCTTTCAGTGCTTTACCGGCTTTGAAACCTGGTTTTTTGGCTGCTGCGATTTCCAGCGTCTTACCGGTCTGTGGGTTACGACCAATGCGAGCAGGACGATCAGTCACGGAGAAAGTACCGAAACCAACCAGAACAACAGAGTCGCCAGCCTTGAGAGCGCCAGTGACGGATTCGATTACAGCGTCCAGCGCGCGGCCAGCAGCAGCTTTCGGGATATCAGCGGATGCAGCGATAGCATCAATCAGTTCCGACTTGTTCACTCTAAGTCCCCTTATATCTATTTGAGATGATTCTAAGTTTTTTGGTGAAAGCAAAAACGAGTGCTGAATGGCCTACAGACACTTAAGAGCCGCTTTATAACAAGGGCTCTAAAAAGCTGTCAAGAAAGCCCCCCAGGCTAATACGTACTAGTGCGTGCTAATTCTTTCCTTAGAGTCAGACTCGCGCTTCTCATCCTTTGCAACTATCTCGGGAGCCACATCCGGCAAGGGCTCCGGCGCGTATTGCAGCGCAATTTGCAGGACCTCGTCAATCCATTTAACCGGTTTGATCTGAAGATCTTGCTTGATATTGTCAGGAATTTCCTTCAAATCGCGAACATTCTCTTCGGGAATGATCACAGTCTTGATCCCGCCGCGGTGTGCCGCCAGCAGTTTTTCCTTTAGGCCGCCAATCGCCAGAACCTGGCCGCGCAAGGTGATTTCGCCGGTCATGGCAACATCAGCTCGCACAGGAATCCCGGTCAATGCCGATACCAGTGCCGTACACATGCCTACACCCGCACTAGGACCGTCTTTGGGCGTTGCCCCTTCCGGCATATGGATATGGGTGTCGCGCTTCTCATGGAAGTCCAGCGGGATCCCCAGGCTTTTCGCGCGGCTGCGAACGACCGTCAACGCAGCAGTGATCGATTCGACCATCACATCGCCCAGCGAACCGGTCTTGATCAGTTGACCTTTACCCGGCACCACCGCAGCTTCGATGGTCAGCAACTCGCCGCCCACCTGAGTCCAGGCCAGGCCAGTCACCTGCCCCACCTGATCCTGCTGCTCGGCCAGGCCGTAGCGGAATTTGCGCACGCCAAGGAAGTGCTCCAGCATCTCGCCAGTGACTTTCACCGAGAAGCGTTTTTCCATCGCATGTTCTTTGACCGCCTTGCGGCAAACCTTGGCAATCTGGCGCTCAAGCCCACGCACACCGGCTTCACGGGTGTAGTAACGAATGATGTCGCGAATCGCCTCGGCGTCGAATTCCAGCTCGCCTTTTTTCAGGCCATTGGCCTGAATCTGCTTGGGCGCGAGGTATTTGACGGCGATGTTGATCTTCTCGTCTTCGGTGTAGCCCGGCAGACGAATCACTTCCATCCGGTCGAGCAGCGCCGGCGGAATGTTCATCGAGTTCGAGGTGCAAAGGAACATCACATCGGACAAGTCGTAGTCGACTTCCAGATAGTGATCGTTGAAATTGTGGTTTTGCTCGGGATCGAGCACTTCCAGCAAAGCCGATGCCGGATCGCCACGCATGTCGCTGCCCATCTTGTCGATTTCATCAAGCAGGAACAGCGGGTTGCGCACACCCACCTTTGTCATCTTTTGTATCAATCTTCCTGGCATCGAACCGATATAAGTCCGGCGATGACCACGAATTTCCGCTTCATCGCGCACGCCGCCGAGGGCCATGCGTACAAATTTGCGGTTTGTCGCGTGAGCAATCGACTCCGCCAGAGAGGTTTTACCCACACCAGGAGGACCGACCAGGCACAACACCGGACCGCGGATTTTCTTCACGCGTTTTTGTACGGCGAGGTACTCGAGAATCCGCTCTTTGACTTCTTCCAGACCATAATGGTCGGCATCAAGAATGTCTTCTGCGCGCGCAAGATCCAGGCGAACCTTGCTTTGCGCCTTCCACGGCACCTGAACCAGCCAGTCGAGGTAGGAGCGCACAACGGTCGCTTCAGCAGACATCGGCGACATTTGCTTGAGCTTGTTCAGCTCAGCCTGAGCCTTGATCAGCGCGTCCTTTGGCAAGCCTGCGGCATCGATGCGCTTTTTCAGCTCTTCGACTTCGTTATGGCCTTCTTCGCTATCGCCCAGCTCTTTCTGAATGGCCTTCATCTGCTCATTCAGGTAGTACTCGCGCTGGCTGCGTTCCATTTGCTTTTTGACGCGGCCACGAATGCGTTTCTCGACTTGCAGCAGATCGATTTCGGCGTCCAGCAATGCCAGAACGTGCTCGACCCGGGCCGACAAATCGATGATTTCGAGGATTTCCTGCTTCTGCTCGATCTTCAGCGCCATGTGTGCGGCCATGGTATCGACCAGGCGGCTTGGCTCATCAATGCTGTTGAGCGATGACAGGACTTCAGCCGGAACCTTCTTGCCCAGCTGAACGTATTGTTCAAATTGAGACAGCAAGCTGCGGACAAACACTTCCGACTCGCGCTCGGGAGCGTCGACTTCGTCAATCAGCGAAACCTCGGCACGGCAATGGCCGTCAACTTCGCTGAAACGCTCGACCGCGCCACGCTGCTCGCCTTCAACCAGCACTTTGACCGTGCCGTCAGGCAGCTTGAGCAACTGCAGAACCGTTGCGATCGTACCGACGCGATAAAGTGCATCTTCACCGGGATCGTCGTCGGCAGGGTTTCTCTGGGCCAGCAGAAGGATCTGCTTGTCGCCCGTCATCGCTGCCTCGAGGGCTTCGATAGATTTCTCGCGCCCCACGAACAGCGGGATAACCATGTGCGGATAAACCACAACATCACGCAATGGCAGGAGAGGCAATTCGATGGTTGTCTTCATGATTTCGCCTCTACGGCGGCCATAAGGCCGGAAACAGATGGAAGTAAGCTTGAAACCAAGATGGGGGCTGCTTTCGAAAAAAACAAGCTGATTAAAAGACCGCGGTAAAGATCGTCCGAACGCGGCCCAAACTTTCGGCAGTTCCGGCAAAAGCAAAGGGGCCCGAAGGCCCCTTCTTTAATCCGGCAGTGCGACGCTTAAGCGTCTGGCGCTGCCTTGGCAGCCGGCTCACTGTTTTCGTAGATATACAGTGGCTTGGACTTGCCTTCTATTACGCTTTCATCGATCACTACTTTACTCACCTCGGACTGCGAGGGGATTTCATACATAGTGTCGAGCAGCACGCCTTCGAGGATCGAACGCAATCCACGAGCACCGGTTTTACGTTCCAGTGCGCGCTTGGCGACCGATTTCAGTGCATCGGCCCGGAACTCCAGGTCTACGCCTTCCATCTCGAACAGCTTGGCATACTGTTTGGTCAGAGCATTTTTCGGCTCGGTGAGGATCTGCATCAGCGCAGCCTCGTCGAGCTCGTCCAGCGTAGCAAGAACCGGCAGACGACCAACGAATTCCGGGATCAGCCCGAACTTGACCAGATCGTCAGGTTCAACTTCACGCAGGGACTCGCCCACCTTCTTGCCTTCTTCCTTGCTGCGAACTTCTGCGTTGAAACCAATGCCGCCACGGGTGGAACGGTTTTGAATAACCTTTTCCAGACCGGAGAACGCACCGCCGCAGATGAACAGGATGTTACGGGTGTCGACCTGAAGGAATTCCTGCTGCGGATGCTTGCGACCACCTTGAGGCGGAACGGAAGCGACCGTACCTTCGATCAACTTGAGCAGGGCCTGCTGCACGCCCTCACCGGAAACGTCCCGGGTGATGGACGGGTTGTCGGACTTGCGCGAAATCTTGTCGATTTCATCGATGTAGACAATGCCCATTTGAGCTTTTTCTACATCGTAATCGCACTTCTGCAACAGTTTCTGAATAATGTTTTCAACGTCTTCACCCACGTAACCCGCCTCGGTGAGGGTGGTTGCGTCAGCGATGGTGAAAGGCACATTCAGCAAACGGGCCAGTGTTTCAGCAAGCAGGGTTTTACCCGAGCCTGTAGGGCCGATCAGCAAGATGTTGCTTTTGCCGAGCTCGACATCGTCATTCTTTTTGTCACGCTGGTTGAGGCGCTTGTAGTGGTTGTACACCGCTACGGCCAAAACCTTTTTCGCACGCTCCTGACCAATCACGTACTGATCAAGGATGCCGCTGATTTCTTTAGGCGAAGGCAATTTATGCGCGCTGCTTTCGGCCTGAGCTTCTTGCACCTCCTCGCGGATGATGTCGTTGCACAGGTCGACGCACTCGTCGCAGATAAAGACCGAGGGGCCGGCAATCAATTTGCGCACTTCATGCTGGCTTTTGCCACAGAAGGAGCAATAGAGCAGCTTGCCGTTGTCCTCGCCGTTGCGGGTGTCAGTCATTCGATCGATCCAAATCCGATAGGCTTGCAACACAAGATGAAGGCAATTGCGGGCTTTTTCAAGCCCGCTGGTGGCCAGTTAAACCAACCACCTGCATTTGAGCTGCTTAGGCGGGCATTTTACGTTTGTCGATCACCGAGTCGATCAGGCCGTATTCAGCCGCACGCTCTGCGCTCATGAAGTTGTCACGCTCGGTGTCGCGCTCAATGGTTTCGAGGCTTTGACCGGTGTGATGAGCCAACAACGAGTTCAGACGCGAACGGATATGGAGGATTTCCTTGGCATGGATGTCGATGTCCGACGCCTGACCCTGGAAACCGCCCAATGGCTGGTGAATCATCATGCGCGAGTTCGGCAGGCAGTAACGCTTGCCCGCAGCACCACCGGCAAGCAGGAAAGCACCCATGCTGCAGGCCTGACCGATACAGGTGGTGGAAACGTCAGGCTTGATGAACTGCATGGTGTCGTAGATCGACATGCCCGCAGTCACCGAACCGCCTGGTGAGTTGATGTAAAGATGGATGTCCTTGTCCGGATTTTCCGCTTCAAGGAACAGCAGTTGCGCCGCAACCAGGTTGGCCATGTAGTCTTCTACCGGGCCGACCAGGAAGATCACTCGCTCCTTGAGGAGGCGCGAGTAGATGTCATAGGCACGTTCGCCACGGGCGGACTGCTCGATAACCATCGGGACCAGACCACCTGCGGCCTGGATGTCAGAGCTCTGCTGATAATAAGAATTGCGGGACATGTCTCGCAGTCACTCCCAAATAGTTATGTCTTGAATACGCATAAGCCAGCTCGAAAGCTGGCTTATGGTGTGTGCTTCTAACGCAAAAACAATCAGTCGGCTTGTGGAGCTTCTACCGGCTTGACCGCTTCTTCGTAAGAGACCGATTTGTCGGTCACGCTAGCTTTCTGAAGAACAGTATCCACAACTTGCTCTTCCAGCACAACCGAACGGACTTCGTTCAGTTGCTGGTCGTTCTTGTAGTACCAGGACACAACTTGCTCAGGCTCCTGATAAGCCGAAGCCATTTCCTGAATCAGCTCGCGAACGCGGGTTTCGTCAGGCTTGAGGTCGTATTGCTTGACCACTTCAGCTACCACCAGCCCCAGCACTACGCGGCGCTTGGCTTGCTCTTCGAACAGCTCGGCCGGCAGTTGATCAGGCTTGATGTTGCCACCGAACTGCTGAACCGCCTGAACGCGCAGACGATCAACTTCGTTGGACAGCAGGGCCTTTGGCACTTCGATCGGGTTGGCGGCCAGCAGACCGTCCATTACCTGGTTCTTGACCTTGGATTTGATCGCCTGACGCAGTTCGCGCTCCATGTTCTTACGAACTTCGGCGCGGAAACCGTCGATGCCAGACTCTTTGATACCGAACTGAGCGAAGAATTCTTCGGTCAATTCAGGCAGTTTCGGCTCGGAAACAGTGTTCACGGTTACGGTGAACTCGGCTGCCTTGTTAGCCAGGTCGAGGTTCTGATAGTTCTCAGGGAAGGTCAGGTTCAGAACGCGCTCTTCGCCCGCTTTGGCGCCAACCAGGCCTTCTTCGAAGCCCGGGATCATGCGACCGGAACCCAGAACCAGCTGAGTGCCTTTGGCGGAACCACCGGCGAACACTTCACCGTCAACCTTGCCAACGAAATCGATGTTCAGTTGGTCTTCGTTCTGAGCGGCACGATCGGCAATTTCAAAACGAACGTTCTGCTTGCGCAGGATTTCCAGCATTTTGTCCAGATCGGCGTCCGCCACGTCAGCGCTCAGGCGCTCGACAGCGATGGATTCGAAACCGGCAACGGTGAACTCTGGGAACACTTCGAACGTTGCAACGAATTCCAGATCCTTGCCCTTCTCCAGAACCTTAGGCTCTACCGAAGGAGCGCCAGCCGGGTTCAGCTTTTGCTCGACAATTGCTTCGTAGAAAGAAGCCTGGATCACATCGCCTACAGCTTCCTGACGCGCATCAGCTTCATAACGCTGACGGATCACGCTCATTGGCACTTTGCCAGGACGGAAGCCTGCAATCTTGGCCTTTTGGGCAGTCTGTTGCAGACGCTTGTTGACTTGAGTCTCAATGCGCTCAGCTGGCACGGTGATGCTCATGCGGCGCTCAAGAGCAGAAGTATTTTCAACAGAAACTTGCATGGATATTCCTCGTTGCACAGACGTTAGCCGGCCGTTTCCGACCACAGAATCAAGGGCATGCATTCTAGTGGGTCAAACTCAAGAAGTCACCCTACTGAAAACGGGTAAAAACGCAGCAGGCAATTTATAGGTGCGAATGCACGAATGCACCTCGCCCCGGAGGCAAATACAGCCAATCACGCCAGGGCTCTGCGCCAACCCTTCTATATATAGAAGGAGCGCCAATTATCTCCCCGGCAGCCGATCTTGCAAGCAAGCCCGGTAGGCAATGCGGCATCATCGAGCAAGATGAACACGACGAAACGCCCTGCCCTGGCGACCCGAAACCCGCAGTCACCGAACATACAAACGCTGAAACAAAAAAGGCGCCAGACTGTTAAATCTGGCGCCTTTTTGAAATATGGGGTGGACGATGGGGATCGAACCCACGACAACGGGAGTCACAATCCCGTGCTCTACCAACTGAGCTACGCCCACCATATTGCGTAACAAAGAAGCCAAACAACTTCTTTGCTGAACTCCAACCCGGCCAATGGCCTGACTGAAGCTTTAATTGGTGCGGATGAAGAGACTCGAACTCTTACGCCTCGCGGCGCTGGAACCTAAATCCAGTGTGTCTACCAATTCCACCACATCCGCGGCTTGATACTGTTAAAGCAAAGGCGCCAGACGGTTAAATCTGGCGCCTTTCGAAATATGGGGTGGACGATGGGGATCGAACCCACGACAACGGGAGTCACAATCCCGTGCTCTACCAACTGAGCTACGCCCACCATATCGCGTTACTTGTGCCAAAGCTGCCTAATGGCGCACCCGGCAGGACTCGAACCTGCGACCATCCGCTTAGAAGGCGGATGCTCTATCCAGCTGAGCTACGGGCGCCTTATTAGCTGTACCCTTGAAGGACTACAAACTAAGTGCTTTTCAGCCTTGCAGAACCGTAATTCCGCCTGACCTTCTTAACCAGTGCTAGGCTGTGCCCGACAAGTGCGACGAATAGTATAGGCACCCCTGGAGACCGTCAAATCCTTTTTGAAAAAAATTCATTTAATTAAAGGGCTTAGGGGAATTTGCGGACCAAGCGCCTTTGCCCTCACGTTCTGACATGCGAGAATGCGTTCTCTTTTCTTCCCCCTCTCGATGGTTAATCACGCGCAATGACTGCACAACTAATCGACGGCAAATCGATCGCCGCCAGCCTGCGCCAGCAGATCGCCAAACGTGTCGCCGAGCGTCGCCAGCAAGGTCTGCGCACGCCAGGCCTCGCGGTGATCCTGGTCGGCAGCGATCCCGCCTCTCAGGTTTATGTCTCGCACAAGCGTAAAGACTGTGAAGAGGTCGGCTTCCTCTCCCAAGCCTATGACCTGCCCTCCGACACTACCCAGCAGGCCCTCACCGAACTGATCGACCGCCTTAATGACGATCCGAACATTGACGGCGTGTTGCTGCAACTGCCTCTGCCCGAGCACCTGGACGCGTCCAAACTGCTGGAGCGCATTCGTCCGGACAAAGACGTGGATGGTTTCCATCCTTATAACGTCGGCCGCCTGGCACAACGCATCCCTCTGCTGCGCCCGTGCACCCCTAAAGGCATCATGACCTTGCTGGAAAGCACCGGTGCCGATCTCTACGGGATGGATGCAGTGGTTGTTGGCGCCTCCAATATCGTCGGTCGTCCGATGGCGATGGAATTGCTCCTGGCCGGTTGCACCGTAACCGTGACCCACCGTTTCACCAAGGATCTGGCCGGCCACGTCGGTCGCGCCGATCTGGTCGTAGTCGCCGCCGGCAAACCAGGCCTGGTCAAAGGTGAGTGGATCAAGGAAGGCGCCATCGTCATCGACGTCGGCATCAACCGCCAGGAAGACGGCAAACTGGTGGGCGATGTGGTTTATGAAACCGCCCTGCCCCGCGCCGGCTGGATTACTCCAGTCCCCGGCGGTGTCGGCCCGATGACTCGCGCCTGCCTGCTGGAAAACACGCTGTACGCCGCAGAAACCCTGCACGGCTGAGTCAGGCTTGTTCCGCAGCGCAAACCAGGACCCCGCCAATTGGCGGGGTTCTTTGTTTGACGCCAACAAGCCCTATCGTCGTACGCCAAAGCAATCACATTACGTACCTTCCGAGCATCGGCGAAGCCACTGAATCAGAGCGTTGCAGAACTGATACACCTTAAAATATTTTTCATTTGAAGCCCCGCTACAGCAGGCGTGTAGCGCTTTCCTGTCTCATACTCATAAAATGTTACGTTTTATCTAGAAAGCCCGTTGCAGAACGGCATATCCACCCTTAGCGAGTCCGCCCGCGTGAAAATCCGTCTATCCATCCTGAGCCTATTTTTTGTACTTACAGGCCCTCTTGTCACATCGAACGTCTACGCACGTGACACCACCGCGGCACCTCGAGACACCTCACAACTGCGCATCGCCTCCGGCAGTGCGATGGTGATCGATCTGCAAACCGACAAAGTCATCTTTGCCAGTAACCCGGACGTGATCGTGCCGATCGCCTCGGTGACCAAATTGATGACCGGGCTGATCGTGCTGGACGCCAAGCAGAACATGGATGAATACATTTCCGTATCGATCAGCGAAACCCCGGAAATGAAAGGTGTGTTCTCCAGGGTCAAACTCAATAGCGAACTGTCGCGCAGGGAAATGCTGCAGATTGCCCTCATGTCCTCGGAAAATCGCGCCGCAGCGAGCCTGGCCCACCACTACCCAGGCGGTTACGCAGCGTTTATTGCGGCAATGAACGCCAAAGCCAGGGCGCTGGGTATGACCAGCACCCATTACGTCGAACCGACCGGCCTGTCAGAGCACAACGTTTCCACGGCCCGCGACCTGAGCAAACTGCTCCAGGCTGCACGCAAATACCCGATGCTGAGTGAACTGAGCACGACCAAGGAAAAAACCGTGACGTTCCGCAGACCCAGCTACTCCTTGGGTTTTCACAACACCGACCACCTGATCAACAAGGCCGACTGGGACATCAAGCTGACCAAGACCGGCTTTACCAATCAGGCCGGCCACTGCCTGGTGTTGGTGACGAGCATGGGTAATCGCCCGGTTTCGCTGGTGATTCTCGATGCCTTCGGCAAGTACACCCACTTTGCGGACGCCGGACGGATTCGTCAGTGGGTTGAAACCGGCAGGAGCACCTCCGTACCAAGTGTTGCCCTGCAATACAAAGCCGAGAAAAACCTGCAACATCGCCAAGGTAGCGGCATGGCGCAGACCGGCAAATAAGCGCACGAAAAAAGGCCCGCGACGCGAGTCGGGGCCTTTATCGATAACGGCGCCTCAAGGCGCCGTTTTTATTCGACTCGATTAATGGGCAGCCAGTGCTTTGGTCGCATTGGTTGCCGCCTGCTCCTGTCCAGCGCGAGCCAGTTCGTCAGCGGCTTTGAGCCAGCGCTGCGAGTCAACCTTGGCCGGAATCTGGGTCGGCCCCTGAATCAGCACCGCCCAACCGCCAGCATTCTGGAAGGCGGATTCAAATGACTTGAAACTCATCAGCAACCGGCGGTCCATTCCGGAACGCAGCAGCACCGTCTGCTTGTGACGGTTGTAGCCGGCGAGAATCGCGTACCTCGGCTCTTTCCAGAACGCCGAACCTTCACTGAAGCGCAGCAGCACCGGGTAACCCGCCGCGACCTGGGTCAACAGCGCCGGCAGATTGCTGTCCAGTGGATACACGACCATCCCGTATTCACGCGCCAGGTTCTGCATGTTCTGCTGCAACTGCGCCTCGGCGCCCGGCAAATGCAGCGGCTTGTCGAGCAGCCCCGGGGTAATCACGATGCCTTGCTGGGAAAGCATGCTGGCCAGCGATTGCGGCCCGCTTTGATAGGCTTCGCCACGGTAAAACGGCATGCCACTGAGCTCGACGCGCTCAGGCAGACGCTGGATTTCAGGTTGCACGCTCCCGGCACAACCGGCCAGGCTCAAGACACAGGCCGCGGCCAGCAAGGCGCAGCGGAATCGGGGAAGTACCGGCAACATCATCACTCACTTGTTCAGGTGCCAGGCAATCGGTCTCCCGGCTTCGCCCATGATCATAGCAGCGCTATAGCCTTTAACGGCAGTCACATGCAGTTGATAGAGCGAAGGGGTTGGAGACTCATCACACGTGGTCAATTGCCTGCAACACATCAGCGACTAGACTGACCCTTGTACAGAGTGTGTGCCCGAAGCAGGGCAAAGAGGAGGCACTGAATGAGCCTGACGATGATAATCCTGATGTTGATCGGTGGCTGGCTGGCCGTTGCCACCGCCATGTTGTGGGGCGTGCTGCGCATTACCCGCAGGCACCATCATGCCTATATTCCACCTTCGGCACCTGCCAAAGCCGAGAAACCTGCCCGGCACCACGCTACAGCGCACTGATCGATTCGCTTCAAATCCCCCACAAATCAAAACGGCCACCTGCACGTTGTCGAGTGCAGATGACCGTTGGGATTTACCTTAACGATTACGCCTCAGCAGCGACCCGCTTCTCCCGGGCTCGGCGCGACAGCATGTTCAGACCTTCAATCGTTGCCGAGAATGCCATAGCCGCATAGATGTAGCCTTTCGGTACGTGGGCGCCGAAGCCTTCGGCGATCAGGGTCATGCCGATCATGATCAGGAAGCCCAGGGCCAGCATCACCACTGTCGGGTTGTCATTGATGAATTTGGCCAGAGGCTCGGCCGCCAGCAACATCACCATCACCGACACCAGCACCGCGATGATCATGATCGGCAAATGCTCGGTCATGCCGACAGCGGTAATGATGCTGTCGATGGAGAACACCAGGTCAAGCATCAGGATCTGACCGATGGCGGCGGCAAAACCCAATGTCACGCCGGACGTTTTCGACGTCGGATCCTCGGCTGGCGGATCCATGCTGTGATGGATTTCAGTGGTCGCCTTCCACAACAGGAACAGGCCACCGGCGATCAGGATCATGTCTTTCCACGAGAACGCGTGGTTGAACAGTTCAATCACCGGCTCAGTCAGCTGCACGATGAACGCGATGGTACTCAGCAAGCCCAGACGCAGGACCAACGCCATGCTGATACCGATGCGGCGGGCCTTGGCACGGTGCTGCACAGGCAGCTTGTTGGTCAGGATCGAGATGAAGATCAGGTTGTCGATGCCGAGCACGATTTCCATCACGATCAACGTAGCCAGGGCGACCCAGGCTGTAGGGCTTGCTGCGAGTTGTAAAAGATAGTCCATGGGTCAGTCCTGACTCGGTGTTGAACGGGTTAGATTTCCTGCGATGTGCCGGGCGTTTTCTCGCTGTCGTCAGCGGGTTTTTCCTTGTTGCCGACGATGTTCGAAGTGGCGTCGCTCAGCGCTTGTTCCGCCGCCTTATGCGTATCGTCGATCGCCTGCTTGGCGGTTTCGGCGGCTTTGCCCATCAATTGCCGGGCACTTTTCTCGGCCTGGTCACAGCCTGTCAGCACCAGCGCAGAAAGGGCCAGCAGCGAAGCGGCGGCCAGAGAGTTGAGTTTCATCATGCTTTCCTCGATAGAGCGGACTTGGCCAAGGGAGCGGCCCGTCGATAGCGAGGCATTCTAAGGAGGCAAACACTTCAGGAAAATTCGTATTTTTAGCAGCTATACTTCGGTTTTTACGAATCGGCAACGCGCATGCTCAATTACCGGCAATTGCATTACTTCTGGGTCGTGGCCAAAACCGGCAGCATCGTGCGCGCCTGCGAGCAACTGAACCTGACCCCACAGACCATCAGCGGGCAGATCAGTCTGCTCGAGCAAACCTATGGGATAGAGTTGTTTCAGCGGGTCGGTCGACAACTGGAACTGACCGAGGCCGGGCGACAGACGCTGCCTTACGCCGAGCAGATGTTTCAGCTGGGTAGCGAGTTGGAGGCCATGCTTCGGGCGCAGCCCAATGAACAGCAGATTCTGTTCCGGGTGGGCGTCGCCGACGTGGTGCCCAAATCCATCGTCTATCGCCTGATTGCACCGACCATGGAGCTGACTGAGCCGCTACGCATCACCTGTCGCGAGGACAAACTGGAGCGCTTGCTGGCTGATCTGGCCATTCAGCGGCTGGACCTGGTGATCTCCGACAGTCCAATGCCGTCGCACCTGGACATCAAGGGTTACAGCCAGAAACTCGGCGAATGCGGCATCAGTTTTTTCGCCACCAGCGAGTTGGCACAACGCTATGGCAAAGACTTCCCGCACAGCCTGCACGGTGCACCCCTGTTGATTCCAGGGCAGGAAACCGTGGTACGCAGCCGCTTGCAGCGCTGGTTCGCCGAACAGCAGATTCAGCCACGTATCGTCGGCGAGTTTGATGACAGTGCCTTGATGCAGGCCTTCGGCCAATCCGGCAGCGGGATTTTCATCGGCCCGAGCGTGATTGCCGACGAGGTGAGACGCCAATGCGGCGTCGAGTTGATCGGGCAGACCGATGCCGTGACCGAGTCGTTCTACGCGATCTCGGTCGAGCGCAAGGTCAAGCACCCCGGCATTGTCGCGATTACCGAAGGTGCCCGCCGCGAGCTGTTTACCGCACCTTGAAGCCTCAGGCGCAGACAGCCGGGGCTTTGACCTTCATCAGCAACAAGGCCAATACAATCGACACCAGGATAAAACCGGCCGCCGCAAACCCCAGGCTGCCCAGGCCCAAGGTGTCGATCACATGCCCACCGACCATCGCCCCCAAGCCGATCCCCAGATTGGCCCCGGCGATGTTCAGCGATGCAGCAAAGGCTGGCGCCTGCGGGGCGGCCTTCATCAAGCGCACATGACTGACCAGGAACAGCGCAGCCTGGGTCACGCCCCAGACGCCCATCGCCGCCGCCAGTCCCAGCGTTGAATGAATACTCGGTACCAGCGCCACCATGCCGCCGATCATGAAGCCACAGAACACCATCGACGCGATCAACGGATGGCGATCGACCATGCGCCCGCCCAGCGAGTTGCCGATCAGCCCGACCGCACCAAAGCCCATCAGGCACCAGCCGACCACGGTGCCGTTGAAACCGGCCAGCCGCTCAAGGATGTCGGCCAGGTAGGTGTAAGCGGTAAACATCCCGCTGAAGACCAGAATCGACAACAGCACGTGCCCTTGCATCAGTGGGCTGCGCAAAATCTTGAACTGTGATCGCAAGCTCACCTGCTGGTTGTGCAGGTTGGTTTTCGGCAAATAGATAAACAGCAACAGCGCCTTGGCCAAGGCAATAATCGCGAGAATGCCGAACGCCGTGCGCCAGCCGAACGCATCGGAAATCAACGTGCCGACGGGGATCCCGAACACGGTCGCGCAAACGATCCCGAATCCGATCTTGGCAATCGCCCGCCCCGCGTAGTCCGGTCCGACGATGTCCACTGCCGTTTCACTGGCCAGCGCCCAGAACACCGGCAAACCCAGCGCCGGTATCAGCCGCGCGATGGCCATCACGCCAATGTTCGGCGCCATGGCCGCCAGGGTGTTCGCCAGCCCGAACAAGATCAGCACGCTGATAAACAGACGCCGACGCTCAAAACGCGCGAAGTACGCAGTCAGGAAGGGGCCGAAGGCGGCGACGGTAAACGCGAACAAGGTCACCAGCAGTCCCGCCTGGGAAACGCTGACGTCGAGGTCGCGAGCAATCGACGGTAACAGACCGACAATGATGAACTCTGTGGTCAGCACGGTGAAACCGGCGGCTGACAACAACAGGATGGGCAACAGCATGGGGTAACTCCAGAAAACGACAACGCCAGCGACAGCCCAAGGGCTCACTGAGGGGAGATGAAAAAGTGGATGGCGAAGCTTAACAGAGTGTGTCCGACAGCGCTGGCGTACACCTGACATATCCGCTTAAACACTCGGGTGGCAGATCGTCACAGGTCTGAAGGATCGCGACTACGCTGTGATAAAGTCCGCGCCCGCAAAAAAATCCAACCTTGCTCACCCGCCAATGCAGATGACGCAATGTGCGCTTGCCCGGTCAGCCTGCCCGCTTTTTGCTGACCGGGTTTCTCGATTCACGGCACCTTAAAAAAATCAGAGATACCGCTATGACTGCTGCTCCGCCTACTCTTTTGCAAAGACTCAAACACACCAGCCTGGTCACGCAAATCGTCATTGGCCTGATCGCCGGCATTGCCTTGGCGCTGTTTGCGCCTGAGGTGGCGAAATCCACCGCGTTCATCGGCAAAGTGTTTGTCTCGGCACTGAAAGCCGTCGCACCGATTTTGGTGTTCGTGCTGGTGATGGCCTCGATCGCCAACCACAAACACGGTCAGGAAACCCATATCAAGCCGATTCTGTTCCTGTATCTGCTGGGCACCTTTGCCGCAGCCGTAGTGGCAGTGGTGGCCAGCAGCCTGTTCCCTTCGAACCTGGTGCTGTCCACCCACGACGTGGCGATCAGCGCACCCGGCGGAATCTCCGAAGTCTTGCAAAGCCTGTTGCTGAGCGTGGTCGACAACCCGATCAGTGCGCTGATGAACGCCAACTTCATCGGCATTCTGGCGTGGGCAATCGGCATGGGCATCGCGATCCGCCATGCCGGCGAAACCACCCGTACCGTGCTCGGCGACCTGTCCAACGGCGTCACGCTGATCGTGCGCCTGGTGATTCGTTTTGCTCCGCTGGGGATCTTCGGCCTGGTCGCCTCCACGCTGGCCACCTCGGGCTTCGGCGCGCTGATCGGCTACATGCATCTGCTGGCCGTACTGCTGGGGTGCATGCTGTTTGTGGCGTTGGTGATGAACCCGGTCATCGTGTTCTGGAAGCTGCGCCGCAACCCTTACCCACTGGTGCTGACCTGCCTGCGGGAAAGCGGAATCACCGCGTTCTTCACCCGCAGTTCGGCGGCGAACATTCCGGTCAACCTGGAACTGAGCAAGCGTTTGGGCCTGCATGAAGACACCTACTCGGTTTCGATCCCGCTAGGTGCGACCATCAATATGGCCGGCGCGGCGATCACCATCACGGTGCTGACACTGGCGGCAGTGCACACGCTGGGGATTGCCGTGGACATCCCGACCGCCGTGCTGCTCAGCGTCGTCGCGGCGATTTGTGCCTGCGGCGCTTCGGGTGTGGCCGGTGGTTCGCTGCTGTTGATTCCGCTGGCGTGCAGCCTGTTTGGCATTCCGAGCGAAATCGCCATGCAAGTGGTGGCCGTCGGCTTCATCATCGGTGTGTTGCAGGACTCGGCGGAAACCGCGCTGAACTCCTCCACCGACGTGCTGTTCACCGCGGCGGCGTGTCTGGCCCAGGAAGAGAAAACCGTCCAGGCCGCGTAACAAACCGCCCTCATAGAAAACCCGCCAAGGTTCACACCTTGGCGGGTTTTTTGTTGCTGGCGGGTTTAGAACGCGCCCATGTAATCGCGCTTGCCGACTTCAACACCGTTGTGACGCAGGATCGCGTAGGCGGTGGTGACGTGGAAGAAGAACTGCGGCAGGCCGTAGGTCAGCAGGTAAGCCTGGCCACTGAAGCGTTTTTCTTTCGGAGTGCCTGGGCGGGTAACGATCTCGATACCTTCCTTGCCGTTGATTTGTTCAGGCTTGATGCCGTCGATGAAGGCCAGCACCTTGGTGATCAGGGCTTGCAGCTCGGCGAAGGTCACTTCGGTGTCGTCGTACTTCGGCAGTTCGACTTCGGCCAGACGGGCAGAAACGCCTTTGGCGAAATCGACGGCGATCTGCACCTGACGCACCAGCGGGAACATGTCCGGGTACAGACGTGCTTGCAGGAAGGCGTTCGGGTCGATGTTTTTGGCGGTGGCGTGAGCTTCGGCCTTGTTCAGAACATCGCTCAACGCGTTGAGCATTTGCTTGAAGACTGGAACGGAAGCAGCGTACAGAGAAATAGTCATGGCAGTCTCGTAGGGTGGAGGGTGTTGTGAAAGGAGTAAAACGTGGGCGCGATTATAGCCCTGCTTGCAGCGACGTGCGGCGTGTCTTTGATCCCGCACGACCGGCAAGCGTATCCACTCCTCCTAGCGCCCCTGAACAAACTGCACGATGACTTCAAAGCCATCCTGTTTACCCGTCGCGGGCGACACGAGCGTCATCGTCGCATTGACGCCCTGGGCAATCGTCAGCGCAATGGCCAGGCCAAGCCCCGAACCCTCAGCGCCGCTTTCACCGCGCACGAAGCGCTCGGTCAGGCGTTTCAATATCGGCTCAGGCACCACCGGACCGGCATTGACCACCCTCAGGAGGGCCTGACTGGAAAGGCTCACCTCAATGGGTTGATCCGGCGCGCCATGCTTCATCGCGTTCTCGATCAGGTTGCGCACAAGAATGGCAAACGCGTCAGGATCAATTGCCGACAGCACGCTTTGCACAGCGGGCAGAACCAGATGAACCCGCTGGCCGGCCGCGTGATTGCACTCATCGACCACATGCGCCAGTAGCGGAATGAGGTCTTGCGGCACCTCGGACAGAAGCCCACCGCCTTCGGCCTTGGCCAGTTGCATCAGCTTTTCCGAGAGTCGCGTCAGCGCCTGGAGAGAGGCCTCGATCTTCGCGGCGCGTACTTGAAGCGGGCCCTCAGGCGCCTCGCGGCGTAACCGCTGAATGTGTGCCAGCGTCGCCGCCAACGGGGTGCGCAGCTCATGGGCACTGTTGGCGGTAAAGCTGCGTTCCGTTTCCAGTGCCTTGCGCAGTCGCTCCATCAGATGATTGACCGCCTCGGCCAATGGATCGATTTCCGCAGGCAACTGATCCACCTTGATCGGGGACAAGTCACCGACCCCGCGCGTCTCGATGGCCCGGCGGTACGCCCGAACGCTGCGCAGGCTGACGTGCACGAACAACCAGGTGCCCAACAAGCTGATCGGAATCAGTGCCAGCAACGGCAGGAGCAACGCGAGCAAGGCCTCCTGAGCGGCTTCGCGTCGATGGGCCAAGGGTTCGGCCATCTCGATAAAAACACCTTCGCGCGGGGCGCTGGTCCCGTACAAACGGTACCTGGAAGTGGTCGTGAAGCCCTCCACCGGCAGCGGATTGAATATGTCAGGGTCGGCGTCATGAGATTGCATCAGTATCTCGCCCCTGGCATCGCGGACCAGGTACGTCAGGTATTCCTTGCGCACTTTAAGCGGCGCAATATGCCGAGCCTGGCGAGGCTCATCGCGGCTGCCGATTTCGAGTACGGCCAAGGGCAGGATTCGCTGTGCCGTCTCCTCCAGTGCACTGTCGAAGGCCTCGTTCAATTCGTGTTGCACCACGACCCAGGCACCGACGGTCGCCCCCAGCCAAAGCAGGGTCATGCCCAGCGTCAGCCCCAGCCCCAGGCGCTTTTGCAGACTCGAGGCGGGCTTCATTCCGGCATCAACCGGTAGCCCATTCCACGGACCGTCTCGATCATCTCGCGGCCGAGTTTCTTGCGCAGACGACTGATATAGACCTCGATGGTGTTGCTTTCAATTTCGGCACCGAATGCATACAAGCGATCTTCCAGCTGGGATTTCGATAACAACGCGCCGGGGCGCTGGATGAAGGCTTCGAACAATGCCCACTCACGAGCGGTGAGGTCCACCGTCATGCCAGCGCGCAGCACTGTGCGAGCGGTCATGTCGACCTGCAACCCGCCCACTTTGATCTGCGGATTGGGATTACCACTGTAACGCCGCGCCACCGCCGCGACTCGGGCGGATAACTCGAAGAGATCAAAGGGTTTGACCAAATAGTCGTCAGCCCCCGCATTCAGGCCCTCGATGCGATCGGATATCTGGTCCCGAGCCGTGAGAATAATCACCGGTGTGACGTCCCCTGCCCCGCGTTGCTGGCGCAAAAAATCCAGCCCTCGCCCGTCCGGCAGCATCAGATCAAGCAAGATCAGGTCGTAACGCGTCGTCCGCACGCTGGTCTGAGCGTGATCGAGGCGCTGCACCCAGTCCACCGCGTGGCCGTCATCCGCGAGTTGCTCACGTACCGCCTCGCCGAGCCCCACAGCGTCCTCAACCAATAAAACCCGCATTGCCACCCTCCTGTGATGGTTCGCCGTACAACACCTTGGCTGACGAACCTGACAAAGGCCTGAATCACCCTTCAGGTTGCTGTCAGCTTACAGGCGCAGGATTCAGCCACAACGCTTGAACGGGAAATCCACCATGAAAAAGCTGACTGCTGCGATTTGTCTCGCCACCGCCATTGCGCTGCCGGGTCTGGCCCAGGCGCGGGAAGTCACCCTGACCACCCGACTGAAAAATTACGACGGCAATGACGCGTACCTGGCGTTTTACGTGACCGACGCCAACGGTAAATACCAGAAAACCCTATGGGTGGCCGGCAAAAAGGCCAAGTACTACAGGCATTTGTCCGACTGGGCCCGTGGCAGCGGCTTGAACCCCAGCGAGTTTGACGGGGTCAGCGGCGCCAGTGTCGGTAGCGGGCGCACCCTGAAAGTGAGTGTTGAGCTGGCAGACACGCTGATTGATGCCGGCTATCAGATCCGCGTCGACAGTGCTGTCGAAAATCAACGTGAGGCCCGCTCCGATATTGCCGTGCCATTGACCACCCAAGGCGCAGGAAAACCTTCGACCGGCAGCGGTTACATCGAGTCCTTTACCTACGACATGTGACACCGGCACCCCTTGGAGGCTGACCATGCTACGCCAGTTTCACTCACTGCCCGGCCTCGTCGCGGCCCTGCTGGTCATGCTGCTGGCGATCAGCGGTGCGATCCTGTCGATCAATCCGGCCCTGGAAAGACTGAACGCGACAATACCGGCATCCGGTCAGATGAACGTTGCCGAGTTGGCCGGTCGAGTGGCGAACCACTACCCCGGGGTCGAAAAAATCCGCCGTACCCCTTCGGGTTCAGTCATCGTGTATTTCACCCAGGACGGCCAGACCGGCGCCGAGCGCGTCGACCCGCTGACCGGAGCAGGTGTTGCGAGCTATACGCCCTCGGCGTTCACCCGCTGGGTCAAAGACCTGCACCGGTCATTGCTGTCAGGCACACCGGGGCATGCGGCAGCCGGCATCGGCGCGCTGTTCATCCTGATACTGTCGATTTCCGGGGCTGCGCTGCTGGCACAGCGCCTGGGCGGCTGGCGGCGCGTGATGCGGCCACTGCGCGGCAGTTTCAATCAGCGCTGGCATGCCGAAGTCGGGCGTTTGGCGATTATGGGCTTACTGTTGTCCGCGTTGACCGGGCTGTACATGTCGGCCACCACCTTCGGCCTGATCCCGGACGGGACGCAACGCGAGCCGGTATTTCCGAGCACGCTCAGCAGCGGCCCGGCAGCACCGGTCACAACCTTGCCAGCACTGCTGGCGACTGACCTGAACGACCTGCGCGAACTGGTCTATCCCAGCGTCGGTCATCCCGAAGATTTCTTTTCGTTGAGTACTGCGCAAGGCGACGGTTATGTCGATCCCGTCAGCGGGGCGTTGTTGTCTTACGTGCCCCACGACCGCATGCGGAATGCCTACGAGTTCATCTACCAGTTGCATACCGGCGAAAGCCTTTGGTGGCTGGGCCTGTTCCTCGGCGTTTGCGCGCTCAGCGTGCCGTTGATGAGCGTCACCGGTGCGCTGCTGTGGTGGCGCCGTCGTCAGTCGCTGCCGAAAATCCGTCACAACAGTGGCGCGCAAAACGCCGACACGGTGATTCTGGTCGGGAGCGAAAGCAACACCACCTGGGGCTTTGCCAACACCTTGCATGAGGCTTTGCACCAGACCGGCCACCGGGTCCATACCGCGCCCATGAACCGGCTCGCGGTGGAGTATCGCAGCGCCCAACGGCTGTTCATCCTGACCGCCACGACCGGCGACGGTGACGCACCCGCCTCGGCCTCGCAATTCTTGAAACAACTGGCGAATGCCCGCCTAAAGCCTGGCCTGGGTTTTGCCGTACTGGGATTTGGCGATCGGCAGTTCCCGAAGTTTTGTCAGTTTGCCAAGGACGCTCAGGCGGCTCTGCTGGCTTCAGGCGGGACGCAGCTGCTGGAACTTGAAACCATCAATCGCCAATCCGCCCAGGCGTTCACCCGTTGGGGCAGCGCCGTTGGCCGGTTGCTGGGCCATGAACTGACGCTGGTACACGCCCCACGGCTGCCGGAGACCACGACCCTGGTGTTGATCGATCGCACACACTACGGCGAACACGTGAACGCGCCCACCCAGATCCTGCGTTTCAACGCAGCCGCAACGTCTCACTCGCCGGGCGAGCTCAAACACCGACGCAACAGCGGCCTGCCCCGGTTCCAGGCCGGAGATCTGGTTGGCGTGCTGCCGCCTGGCTCCAGGGTGCCGCGCTACTACTCACTGGCCAGCGGATCAGATGACGGCGTTCTGGAAATTTGTGTGCGTAAACACGCCGACGGCGTGTGTTCCGGGTTCCTTCATGATTTGCCGCTGGGAGGACAGATTGAAGCCTTTATACAACCCAATCCCGAGTTTCGCCCCGGCCGTGGAAAACAGCCGGTGATTCTCATCGGCGCCGGTACGGGGATCGGCCCTTTAGCCGGTTTTATCCGCAACAACACAGCCAGGCAGCCCATGCACCTGTACTGGGGCGGACGTCACCCGGCGTCCGACTTTCTCTATGAACCCGAGCTTAACCGCTATCTGGCGGATCAGCGCCTCACCCGGTTGCGCGCAGCCTTCTCCCAAACCCATGAACGCAGCTATGTGCAGGACCGCCTGATCACCGACGCGCTGGCACTCCGTCACCTGATTGAAAAAGGTGCCCACGTATTGGTGTGCGGGAGTCGCGAGATGGCCAAAGGGGTGATGAACGCCCTGGATGAAGTGTTGGCCCCGCTCGACTTGAATGTGCTGAAGCTCAAATCACAAGGACGCTACCGTGAAGATGTCTACTGACCCCCAGCGCTATAGCCTGAGCGGGGAGACCATGGGCACCCGTTACAGCGCGGTGTTTTACGCCGAGCCACCGGTGGACGAGGCTGCCATCAACGAGAGTCTGTTTGCGGCTGTCGACACGGTGGATCAACAGATGTCGACCTGGAAGGCCCATTCCGCGCTCAACCGTCTCAACGCAGCAGCCGAACAGCAATGGCTGCCCATTCCCGAGGAGCTGACCACCGTCCTGGCTACAGCGCTGCGGGTGGGTCGTCAATCCAACGGGGCGTTTGATATCGCCGTGGGTGATCTGGTCAACGCCTGGGGCTTCGGGCCTGGCGAGCAACGACCCGGCGCAGCGCATATCAGTGCCTCGGATCGTCAGGCGCGCGTGCCAGCCACGCAAGCGCTGGAGATTGATCCGCTGCGCAACCTCGCCCGTAAACGCTCAGCGACTACCCTTGATCTATCAGGCATCGCCAAGGGCTTTGCGGTGGATGAAATGGCACGTTGCCTCGATGGCTGGGGGATAACCAACTATTTGGTGGGGATCGACGGTGAAATGCGCGCGCACGGGGTCAAGCCGGGTGGAGAGTCCTGGGTTGTGGCGATTGAAAGACCCCGCCGCGGCATTCGTGAAGTCATGGGGGTGATGGAAATCAGCGATGCGGCGATTGCCACGTCCGGGGACTATCGTCAGTGGATCGAGGTCGAGGGCCGGCATTACTCGCATACGATGGATCCGGCTCGCGGAGCGCCCTTGTCCAACTCACTCGCGGCCGTGACGGTGGTCGCCGCCACCTGCATGCTCGCCGATGCATGGGCCACTGCGCTGATGGTCCTGGGAGAGAAAACCGGTCCTGAGCTGGCGCAGGAACGCGGTATGGATGCGTTGTTCGTGATACATGATGGCGAGCAGTTCAGGGAACTATCGGTTGTTGCCGGACAGCTCCAGGCGCAGATTGAAACTCGCTGAAACGACCAGGCCAGCGGTTGGTTTATCCAGGCATTTTTTTATTTGGTATCAATTCAACGACAGTGAGCAGATTTCAACGATGAAGTTCTTTCGCAGACACGCTGAATCCCATAGACATGAGCGAATCGGCTGGCTTCGGGCCGCGGTACTGGGTGCCAACGACGGCATTGTATCGACCGCCAGTCTGCTGATCGGCGTCGCCGCCGCCAATGCCACCCATAGCACCTTGCTCGTCACAGGCGTGGCCGGGCTGGTGGCGGGTGCGATGTCGATGGCGGCGGGAGAATACGTCTCCGTGCATTCCCAGGCCGATACCGAACGGGCTGATCTGTTGCGCGAACAAACCGAGCTTGAGACAGCACCGCTTGCCGAACACCGGGAGTTGGCCGCCATCTATGTGGATCGCGGTGTTGAACCCGAGCTGGCCAGTAAAGTCGCCACGCAGCTCATGGCACACGATGCACTGGGCTCACATGCGCGCGACGAACTGGGCATTTCCGATGCGCTCAGCGCAAAACCGCTGCAGGCGGCAATGTCCTCGGCGGCCAGTTTTGTAGTGGGCGCCGCATTGCCGCTGGGCGTGACCATCCTCGCGCCGACCCACAGCGTGATTGCCTGGATATCCGGCATGTCACTGGTATTCCTGGGTGCTTTAGGCGGTATTGCCGCCAAGGCCGGCGGCGCCAATCTGCTGGTCGGCGCCTGGCGGGTGACGCTGTGGGGTGCCCTGGCGATGGCCATTACCGCAGCAGTCGGTATTTCATTTGGTGCCGTTGTTTAGCGCTTATATGGAATTAACTTGAGCGTTACCCGATCACGATCAGCGACAAGCGACAAGCGACAACATTCAGGCTGTTCATTTAAGCCGTAATGCGATCCGTAGCAGCTGCCGAAGGCTGCGTTCGGCAGCTGCTACAAAGAAGGCCTCGCGGCTGAAATTGCTTAAGTGAACAGCATTCATGGCTTGGGCTGGGGGGCCTGGCTAACTACGTTTGATTTGATTTCGATCAATCATGGAGTTTCGGTGCGCTGTAGGTTGAAAAAACAGAATCCCGCTATTTCATTACCGGGGAAGTTCCATGTTCTGGTTTCGCCATCATCGTGCTGTGGGTATTACGGTGTTGTCCTCATCCTTTGGAGATTGCCATGCATGCCTCATTGAAATTGATCCTCGCCGCCCTGCTTGTGAGCGGCCCGCTCGTGGCCTCGGCCGTCGATGAGCACCACCCGGAGCTGAACCCGACCGACCCCGCTCAAACCAGCACACCCGCCACACCCGCCACACCTGAGCAGAACAAGGCCATGGCCGAGCAAATGAAAAAAATGCAGGCTGCACACGACAAAATCGCCGCCGCCAAAACCCCTGCCGAGCGGCGAGCCGCCATGCAGGAGAGCATGAAGACGATGAAGGACGGTATGGCCATGATGAATGCAAACTGTAATGACATGGGTATGCCGGGCAACAAGGACAGAATGGGCATGATGAACATGATGAACATGATGAACATGATGAACATGATGGATCAGCAATCGAACATGATGAAGATGCCGATGAACCAGTGATCCGGACAAGCCTGTCGTAACGGCCACGGCGGTTTCACCCTGAAACCGCAGTGTTGATCCTGTTCAGCGTATTGGCAGCGCTCACTCCCCAGGAGCACCCAACCATGATCAACTCACAGCACTCGACCAACACGTCTCCAGCATTTTGGAGAAGCAAATCCGGCATCGCGCTAGGCATGCTGCTGGTCATTGCATTGTTCTATCTGGCCCGTGAGCACTACGGCCATATTCTCGGCCTGTTGCCCTACTCGATTTTGCTGTTGTGTCCGCTGATGCATTTGTTTGGGCACCACCATCACGGTGGTCACAGCCATCGAAGTGAAACCGCAGACCCGGTCAAGGACGAGAACAGGAATTGACTCATGCACGGCGTTGAGCATCATCAAGAGCACAACCCGGCACCCCCGGTCGATCGGATGCCCGCAGCCCGCTTGTCAGCTACTGCTGAATACACCTGCCCCATGCACCCGGAAGTCCGCCAGACGGGCCCCGGTACCTGCCCCAAGTGCGGGATGACCCTGGAGCCGGTGACTCCCGAACTGGAAGAGGACGAGAACCCCGAGCTCAAGAGCTTCACCCGGCGCTTCTGGTGGACATTGCCGCTGACCGTGATCGTCACGGTGCTGGCCATGAGCAGTCATGTCCTGATGCTGATCCACGGTCCCCTACAAAACTGGATCGAGCTGGCACTGGCCACCCCCGTCGTGCTGTGGGCTGGATGGCCTTTTTATGTGCGCGGCGTACATTCGGTAATTCAGCGCAGTCCCAACATGTGGACGTTGATAGGTCTTGGTACGGCAGCGGCCTTCCTTTACAGCGTCGTCGCCACCCTGGCCCCCAGCGCCTTCCCCGACACGTTCATGATGGAGGGTCGCATCGGCGTGTACTTCGAAGCGGCGGCGGTGATCATTTCGCTGACCTTGCTCGGCCAGATGCTCGAACTCAAGGCGCGTTCGCAAGCCTCGGCAGCCATCAAGTCGCTGCTTGGGCTGGCACCGAAAACCGCCCGCCGGATCAATGCCGACGGCACGGAAGAAGACATCCCGTTGACCCACGTACACAGCGGCAACACCTTGCGCATACGCCCGGGTGAAAAAGTGCCGGTCGACGGTCAGGTGCTGCAAGGCGAAAGCGCGGTGGATGAGTCGATGCTCACCGGTGAGCCGATACCGGTCATGAAAAAGGCCGGCGACGTATTGATCGGCGCCACCCTCAACCTCCATGGCAGTCTGGTGATGCATGCACAGAAGGTCGGGGCAGCGACCCTCCTCGCGCAGATCGTGCAGATGGTTGCGCAGGCACAGCGTTCGAAAGCGCCAATGCAACGTCTGGCCGACGTGATCGCCGGTTACTTTGTGATCGGGGTGATCAGCATCGCGCTGCTGACGCTGGTCGGCTGGGGCCTGTGGGGGCCAGAGCCAAGCTGGGTATTTGGCCTGATCAACGCCGTCGCGGTCATGATCATTGCCTGCCCCTGTGCCCTGGGTCTGGCGACACCAATGTCGGTCATGGTCACCACCGGCAAGGCTGCCAGTGTCGGTGTGTTGTTTCGCGATGCCGCCGCCATCGAGAACCTGCGCAAGATCGACACCTTGATCGTCGACAAGACCGGCACCCTCACCGAAGGTCGGCCAGCGTTCCACAGTATCGAGGCGGCACCCGGATTTACCCAGGACGAAGTGCTGCGCCTGGCGGCGTCTCTCAATCAGGGCAGCGAGCACCCGTTGGCACATGCCATCGTCGAGCAAGCCCGCCGCATGGGTCTGACACTGAGCACACCTGAAGCCTTTGAGTCCGCCTCCGGTATTGGCGTCAGCGGTCAGGTCGAGGGGCGTGGCCTGAGACTGGGCAATACGGTGTTGATGGATGAGGCGGGTGTTTCCATACAGAGCTTGCAAGCCCAGGCAGAAACACTACGCAGTGATGGCACGAGCATCATGTACCTGGCGGTCGATGGTGTCCTGGCGGGGTTATTGGCAGTAGCCGACCCCATCAAGCCCACCTCGAAACTGGCAGTCGGCCGTCTGCAAGCAGACGGCGTCAAGGTCGTCATGGCGACTGGCGACGGCCTTACGACGGCCCGTTCGGTGGCGCGTCAGTTGGGTATCGAAGAAGTGCACGGCGAGGTCAAGCCGCAAGACAAGGAGCGCATGGTCGCGGCGCTGCAACAGGCCGGACACCGGGTGGCGATGGCTGGCGACGGCATCAATGACGCCCCGGCACTGGCGCGCGCCGATGTGGGTATCGCTATGGGCACGGGCACTGACGTGGCAATGAACAGCGCTCAGGTGACCCTGATCAAGGGCGACCTGCTCGGCATCCTGCGTGCCCGCAGCCTGTCAGTGGCCACCGTGAGAAACATGCACCAGAACCTGACCTTCGCCTTCCTTTACAACGCCATGGGCATTCCACTGGCCGCCGGTGTGTTCTACCCGCTGACCGGTCATCTTCTATCGCCACTGATCGCGGCGCTGGCCATGAGCGTGAGCTCGGCATCGGTAGTGTTCAATGCCTTGCGCCTGCGCCAGGCCGCGATTGAATAAGCGAAATACGCTGACACCCAACCGCCGCCCAACCACTCGAATCCTGAGAGCATTCCACCCCTTTTCTACGAGACACAGCGGCGCACACGCCCATGGGGTTTATCCCTTGTACCCTTCGTGCGGTTTGCCATTCCTCTGATCTACATCAACTCCCGACAGCCCATTCGCGCAGACATTAATCATCAGCGTTCGCGCTCTCGCATTGGCGATAGCCGATGAAGAAATTGTCTCGTGGAGGTTTGCATGGCAACGCATGTGCACGGCACCCAACCGACTATTCCGGGCATTTCGCCTCGTCCTGCGGCGGGAAGCTTGCGCCAACTGGAACCCAGGCGCCTGTCCTTGAGCCTGTTGATCGCTCTGGTGGTCGGCTCGATGATTGGCAGCGGTATTTTCAGCCTGCCCCAGAACATGGCCGCGGGCGCTGGTGCCGGCGCGATCCTGATTGGCTGGTTGATCACCGGCGTCGGCATGCTGTCACTGGCACTGGTCTACCAAACCTTGTCCAACCGCCAGCCCGAACTGGATAACGGCGTGTTTGCCTATGCCCGCGCATTGGGCGGCGAATTCCTCGGTTTCAACTCGGCCTGGGGTTACTGGATCAGCGCCTGGATCGGTAACGTCAGTTACCTGGTGATTCTGTTCGCGGCGCTGAGTTACTTCTTCCCGCTATTCGGTGAAGGTAATAACAAAGCGGCCATTGCGGCGGCATCGCTGGTGCTGTGGTCGTTGCACTGGATGATCCTGCGGGGCATGCGCACCGCAGCGCGAGCCAATGCCCTCACGACCCTGGCCAAGATCGTTCCGTTGCTTGTGTTTATCGGCCTGGTGATTGCGGCGTTCCAGCGCGAAACGTTTATGGTCGACTTCTGGGGTGCGCCGGCACTGGGCAGCACCCTGGATCAGGTCAAAAGCACGATGCTGGTGACCGTCTGGGTGTTTATCGGTATCGAGGGCGCCAACGTATTTTCCGCCCGTGCGGCAGAACGGGAGAATGTGGGGCGCGCCACCGTCATCGGCTTTGTCCTCACCTTGTTGCTGCTGATTGCGGTGTCCCTGCTGTCACTGGGCATTCTCAGGCAACCGGAACTGGCCGCCCTGAAAAATCCGTCGATGAGTGGTGTGCTTGAGGCGGTGGCCGGCCCCTGGGGAGCGATGCTGATCAGCGTCGGCCTGATCATCTCGGTCGGCGGCGCCCTGCTCGCCTGGACACTGCTGGCGGCAGAGTCGGTGTTCACACCGGCCAGGGAAAAGGTCATGCCGGGGCCGCTGGCCCTGGAAAACACCCATGGTGCGCCTGCCAATGCCTTGTGGATTACCAACGGCTGCATTCAGCTATTCCTGCTGCTGACGCTGTATTCGAGCGCCAGTTACCTGGCCCTGATCTCTCTGGCGACCTCGATGATTCTGTTGCCGTACCTGTTCAGCGGCCTATACGCGTTGAAGCTGACGTGGCAGGGCGCGACCTATGCCGGACACAAAGCCCTGCAACTGCGCGACATGGCGATTGCCTCGGTCGCAACCCTGTATTGCTTCTGGCTGCTATTCGCCGCAGGGCCGAAATACATGCTGCTCAGTGCCCTGCTCTATGCCCCCGGCTCACTGATTTACCTGGCCACCAAACGGGCTCGCCAGGGTCAGGTGCTGAACGGCTTTGAGTGGGGATTGTTGATCGTCATCTGGGCGGCGGCCGCTTTCGCCGGCTGGATGCTGTGGTCAGGGAAACTGGCCTTGTAAGGCCAAATCAAGGGATGTGTTTTTTCTCGAGGCAGGCGCAGGTGCCCAAAACGTTTGCAGCCCACCTCGACATAGCCAAAGAGGAGAACTGAAAATGTCCAATTCCGTGAAAAAAGTACCGGTTCATACCGAAAAAAAAGCAAGTCCGCTCCCAGCGACGACTGACCTTTGGCGTCCTCTGCAAAAACTGCGGGAACAGGTCGATCACCTGTTCGAAGACTTCAATCGAGGTCCTTTGGGATTATCGCCATTCAGCCGTGGGCTGTTCGACGTCGAGCCGCTTTTATCTCGTGAACTGATGGGTTACGGCGTCCCTGCCGTGGACATCACCGAGAAAGATAAAAGCTTCGACATCACTGTCGAACTGCCCGGTATGGACCAGAAGGATGTCGAGATCAAACTGTCCAACGGCAGCTTGATCATCAAAGGCGAAAAACAGGAAGACAAGGAAGAAAAAAGAAAGGGCTATTACCTCTCCGAGCGTCACTACGGCTCCTTCGAACGGATGTTCAACCTGCCTAAAGGGGTCGACGCCGACAAGATCGAAGCGAGCTTCAGCAAAGGTGTGCTGAGCATATCGCTACCGAAAAAGCCCGAAGCCATGAAACCGGAGAAAATTGTACCGATCAAAGGCAATTGAACCGATGACCGTCCTCCTCACCTTGCCGGGAAACCGGCAAGGTTTTTTTTGCATCGAACATCATGACGGGACACACACCGTCCCCTATTAGCAACCCGTCTATCCGTTTGCCCGTGTGTATGCCGGTTTTCTGATGTGGATCAGATTCTCCCTATGACCGACTCCTATTCTCGAGTTGCCCCCCAACGGTATCGAAAGGAGCAGGAGATGAAGAAATCAGGCTTGATCGGCCAATGCCTGTTGATCACGGCAAGCGTCTTACTGTTGCCATCAACCAACACGTTTGCCTACCCGCCCATGTCTTCACCCGGCGGCATGATGTCCAGTCGTCACTCGGATTTCGACTGGGTCAAACACACACAGCAGACCCTGGATGATCTCAAGGGCAAGCTCAATCTCAAGCCGGAGCAAATGTCAGCATGGGATACATGGGCCGCGGGGGTGATAGCGGATGCCAATCAGCAACTGGAAAAGGACAAGCCCGGACCCGCTGAAGCAACGAGCACGCCGAAAGCCCTGATTGATCAAACGACACCGCAAAGAATGGCCAGGGGGATAGAGCGTTTGCGTGCGCAAACCAACTGGATGCAGGCGCAGTTGGCGCGTCTGGACGCGGCTCAGGTGCGCACCAAAACCTTCTACGACGTCCTGGACCCTCAACAAAAGACCATTTTCGACCTGTTCTGGACGGTGATGCATCACCGTTTCTCCGGCCATGACGGTGGGCAGATGCCAATGCACATGTTCAAACACCGGATGGATGGCGACCAGGACGAAACAGGCAAACAGTAAACGTTACTCACAGCGCTATTGAGTAGACATCATGAACATCGACTCGGTAAAAAGTTGCACGCTGATAGGGGCAATCCTGATCGCCACGTGCCTTGCATTACCGGCCAACGCCGACCGACACGGAGGCGGTCATATCGGCGCTCCGTTCTGGTGGGGCATCGGTCTTGGCTTGGGACTGGGCTGGGAAGGCGCGTACCTTCGTGGTCCGTATTACTACCCCTCCTACCCGGTTTACTACTACCCGCCCCCTGTTTATTACTACCCGGCCAACCCGCCCGTGGTGGCAGCGCCCCCCACCCCCCCACCTGCGCAAAGCTGGTATTACTGCCCTTCAGCCAAAGGCTACTACCCTTATATACGCCAATGCCCTGAAGCGTGGCGCCTGGTTCCGGGGACTCCCTCGGGGCCCATACACTGACAGGCACAACTACGAGCCCACGTCTGGCAGCCCCGAAACGGCTGTGACGTCAGCCAAAGGCTTACCTCATCGACCCGAACGTCCAACGTTTATCACCTGACGGGAGGGTCGACGGGGTGCGCTGCCTTTTTCAATATCCGGCAGCGACTCCGGTACTTGCGAAACTCTTCCAGCACGATCAACGCCAGTGCGAACGGTATTAAAAACACCCAGACCTGCCCGGAAACCGGAGCCGTCCCCAGCAACCGGTTGCCCCATGATGTATAGGCGAACAGCAGGATCAGCAGGACCTCCAGCAACACCCCCCACATGATCAGGCGATTGCCCCGCAGCCCGGTTTGCAGGCACGAACGGCTGGCACTGCGGCACATGAAGACATTGACGATCTGTAAAACAACAATCGCAATGAGGCTGGCAGTCGTTCCCTGCAAATAGAGCGGGTCATCGAACGCCAATGCCTGCCCCCATGCCCAGCCTCCCCGTGTCAGCACAAAAAAGAACGCGGCCAACGTGCCCAGTGCCTCAATCAGTCCCAGCACCAGATACCCGCGCAATGCCAGGGCCAGATTGAACAGGCGTTGCGCAGGAGGCCGTGGAGGCCTGCGCATGATCTCAGGATCAGCGCGCTCGACCCCAAGCCCCAGCGCCGTCAATGAATCGGTTCCCATGTCGATGGCTAACATTTGCAGGGGCGTGAGCGCCAGGGGAACCCTGACGAGCGCGAAAGCCAGATAGGGAATCAGCTCGGCCATGTTGTGGGCCAGAATATAAGTCAGGAACTTGCGGATATTGTCGAAGACCGCCCGGCCTTCCGAGATGGCGTAAGCGATGCTCGCAAAGTTGTCGTCCAGCAGCACCATGTCCGCCGCTTCCCTGGCGACATCAGTGCCCGACAGGCCCATGGCAATCCCGACATGAGCACTCTTGAGTGCCGGTGCATCGTTAACCCCATCCCCCGTTACTGCAACAATCTCGCCCTTGTCTTTAAGTGCCGTGACAATACGCAGTTTCTGATCCGCCGAGATACGCGCACAGATGATTTGTGGGGCGTCGAGCTCCAGCAACAGCTGGGTTGGCGACAAATGCGTGATCTGCTCGCCGCTGAGCACCAGCGGTGCCGCAACGGTTACCAGACCGATTTGCCGGGCAATGGCGACAGCGGTATGCGGATGATCGCCAGTGACCATGACGATTTTGATGCCGGCTTGCCGACAGGCCGTTACCGCCGCCGGCACTTGCGGCCTGGGTGGATCCTGCAGACCTGCCAACCCCGCCAATACCAAGCCTTGCTCGCAAGGCTCCTGCCCCGGCGCCAACCAGCGCCAGGCCAATGCCAACACGCGTAATCCTCGGTCGGCCATGTTCTCTTGCGACGCCAGGATGTTCGCCCTCATCTCGGCAGAAAGCGGCTCTGCTCGCTGCGAATGCCAGGTTGACTCACAAAGTGGCAGCACTTTCTCCAAGGCCCCTTTGCACAGCAGCACCCGCCCCTCGGGAAAGTCGTACACCACCGACATGCACATACGACGGGGGTCGAAAGGCAACTCGCCAACACGCTGCGCCTCACTCCACTGCGCTATCTGTGGCCTGGCCAATTGCACTAACGCCTGTTCCATCGGGTCGCCGCAGTAGGTCTGTGCCTCACCCTGCCCTGTGAGATGCAAGTTGTGACAAAGCCCGGCCGCCCAAAAAAAAGGCAGGTTCGCCGTACACAACGCGGAGGACAGGTCGTGTTCGACGTCCGGGTACTCATTGCCATCCAGCCACGCAGCCTGCACGGTCATTCGATTCTGGGTCAGTGTCCCGGTCTTGTCGGTACAAATCACGGTCACGGACCCGAGCGCCTCCACACAGGGCAAGTGACGAATCAACACCTGGTGGCGAGCCATCCGCTGGGTGGCCAGCACCAGTGCAAGGGTCAACGTTGGCAAGAGCCCCTCAGGCACCATGGCCACGATCAGCCCGATGGCAAAAATGAAGTCCTCCCAGAACGGCACGCCGAACAGGCTACCCAGAAAGAAGAACAGCACACTGATACCCAGTGAAAGCGCCAGAATACTGCGACTCAGACGGATGATCTGCAGACGCAATGGCGAGGTCTCGTCACCACTGACTTCGGTCAGATGGGCGATACGCCCAAACTCGGTCTGTACGCCTGTGGCAAACACCACGGCGAGGCCTTTGCCCGAAATGATTGACGTCCCGGCCAGCACAATGTTTCGGGCATGCAGCCGGTCGTCGCTCTCACAGGCACCAGCATCCCGGGTTTCAGCAGAGGACTCGCCGGTAATCGTGGCGTTATTGACCCGCATACCGCTGGCTTCGATCAGTCGGCCATCGGCCGGGACACTGTCGCCTTCGCTTAACAGCATCAGGTCGCCGGGCACCAGCTCATCAATGGCAATCGCCCGGACGGTTCCATCACGCTGCACTTGCACCTGTTGTGGCAGTAGCTTGATCAAGGCACTCAAGGCCTTTTCGATACGGTATTCCTGCCAGTACGAAAACAGCCCACTGATCAGGATGACCGCAACAATCGCCACGCCCAGGCGCCCCATTCCCTGCCCCGGCACTTGCCACTCGACCGCAAAGGACAGCAGTGCTGCGATCCACAGCACAATGGAGAACAATTGAGCGAACTCTGCGAGCAGCGCCCACAACCGATTGCGACGCTTGGCCGGTGCAACGCGGTTTGGCCCGAACTGCTGCAAGCGCCGCCGAGCCTCATCAGAAGACAATCCCTGGGCCGTGGTGTGAATGCTGGCCAGAGCCTCGGCGACCGACTGCTGATGAATGTTCATCTGGGCGCCATGGGTGGTGAAAAGGAATCGCCCACTTCAATCCTCATCAATAGCCGTTTATCCCCGGGGAGAACAGGCGCTCAGGAATGCCTTGAGTTCCTTCAGGGGACGGGTGTTGAGCACATCGGTTTTTTCCAGCCAGGCACGGCGTGCCTGAGCGATTCCATACTGCAAATAGGCGAAGTCAACGGTGCGATGCGCATCCGAGTTGATGGCAATGAGCACCCCTTCATCCTTGGCGTAGCGGCACTGCAGGTCGAACAGGTCCATGCGTTGCGGCTGCGCATTGAGTTCCAGGCAGCAACCACGCTGCCGGGCCGCCTTGATGATGACCGGCAGATCCAGGTTCAGCGGGTCGCGCTCATTGATCAACCGGCACAGCGGGTGCGCCAGAATCGTGAAATAGCGATGATCCATGGCCCTGAGCAAGCGTTGGGTCTGTTGACGCAACGTCAGGCCGAAATGGCTGTGTACGGCGCCGACCACCAGGTCCAGGCGCCCGAGGATATCGTCCGGCAGGTCCAGGCTACCGTCTTCGAGAATGTCCACCTCGATGCCCTTGAGCAAGGTCACGCCCCGCAAGCGGCTGTTGAGCGCATCGATCTGGTCGATGTGCTTGAGCAGCCGGTCGGCATCCAGGCCATGGGCCACTCTGAGGGACCGCGAATGCTCGGTAATCGCCAGATATTCCAGCCCGGCCTCCCGCGCGGCAAATGCCATCTCTTCCAGGCTGTTGCCCCCATCCGAGGCGCGGGTGTGAGCATGCAAATCGCCCTTGAGGTCGCTCAACTCAATCAGCCTGGGTAAATGACCTGCCTCTGCCGCGGCAATCTCACCGCGATTCTCGCGCAGTTCCGGTGTCATCCATTCCAGCCCCAGCGCCTGGTAAACGGATTCCTCGGTGGTGCCGGCCACACATTTTTTTGCCCTGAAGAGGCCATATTCACTGAGCTTGAGGCCTTGTTTCTGAGCCCGTTGGCGAATCGCGATGTTATGCGCCTTGCTGCCGGTGAAGTACACCAGGGCGGCGCCATAGACCGCCGGCTCGACCACCCGCAGATCCACTTGCATGCCGGTGCCCAGTATTACGCTGGTACGGGTGCGCCCCTGTGCCAGCACACTGGCAATGTCCGGATGCTGGATAAAGTGTGCCGTGACGTCCACCGACGGTGCCGCGGCCACCAGAATATCGATATCGCCGATGGTGTCGCGCATCCGTCGCAAGCTGCCGGCAACCGTAGCCGCCTCAACCCCTGGCAGCTGCTGCAGGTACTCGGTCAGCCGCTGGGCCACCGGCGCCACAAAGGCCAATGGCAACCGGCGGTCCCTGCCGATGCCCTTCTGCGCGGCGTTCAACAGTCGGGCTTCCATCTTTTCGCCGAAGCCAGGTAGATGGCGAATACGCCCCTCTTTGGCCGCCTGACACAGTTGCTGCGCGGTTTCGATGCCCAGATCGTGATAGAGGTGTTTGACGCGTTTGGGGCCCAGCCCGGCGATGGAAAGCAGATCGACCAGCCCCAGGGGCAATGTCGTGCGCAGGCGTTGGCGCAGTGCGCAATCGCCGGTGGTGACGATTTCGTTGATCTTGCCGGCAAGGTCGACCCCAATGCCTGTGAGTTTGGGCAGCGGTTCACCCCGCACGATCAGCTTCGCAACCTCAAAGGTCAAAGCCCTCAGGGTTCGCGCTGCATTGCGGTAAGCGCGGATACGGAAGGGATTGGCGTCCTCGATTTCCAGCAGATCGGCGATATCGTCAAAAATCGCGGCGATCTGATCATTGCCGATCGTCTGCCCGGCCTTGGCCGATGAAGAGGGCGAGGTTGGCAACGGCTCTGGAAGCGGTGCCGCAGTGAGCTTCATGGCGCAATCCTGACTCAGTGGAGGTCACTGGGTCAGGATTACCGATCCTGCCACACGGTCATTGATATAGATCAGACAGTGCCTGAAGGCCAGGAACCGCGACGTGCCCTCAGGCTCATCGCCGGCGCCGCGAAGGCCCTCATTTTTTTGCCCCGAGTGTCGCAATGTAATGGGCGACAGAGGCGGCATCTTCATCAGACAGGGAATGGGTGACCTGCTTCATCAGGGCGCCACGCGGGCGCTGGTCGGTCTGCTGGAACACCTTGAGCTGGCGGATCATATAGTCGGCATGTTGACCTGCCAGGCGCGGAAACTGGCCATTGCCCTGGCCCTCGGCACCATGGCAGGAGCTGCACTGGGCGACGCCCGAGCCAGGCAAGCCCTTGCGGAAGATCAATTCGCCGCGTGGATCAAACTTGTCGGCGTCAGCCTTCATGGGGCTCTGGCTGGAAAAATAGTCCGCCAGTTCGCTGATCTGGGTCTCTGTCAAATGGGTAAATCCCCACATGTACTGGGTCCCGGTTTTATCGCTGCGGACATGGCCCTTGAAGTCAGTCAGTTGCAGCTTCAGGTACTCTTTTTGCTGGCCGGCCAGCTTGGGAAACATCGGCGAGACGGACTCCCCCGTCAGCCCATGGCACAGGGAGCAAACCTTGTCGACCATGGCGATGCCGGACATCGGCGAGGTTTTTTCCGAGGCCTGCTCGGTCGTACCGGTGCAGCCCGTGAGCGCAACCACGCAGAGGGCAAGCAATAAATGCGATCGATTGAAAGTACTCTTCATGCCCGTTGCGTTCATGGTCTACGCCCCTGCGTTCAACTGATCAAAACGCGTACCACATATAAAGATAGGTGGTGTCGTTTTCGCTGGCATCACGGCCATTGCCGTCATAGTTGTTCGTTGCGCCCAGATAGCGGGTGAAGTAGTTATATTGAAGTCCAACTCTCAGACTCTGCATCGGTAACCAGAAAATCTCTGGCGTCCACATTTGTGTATCGGGTGAAAAACTGGCGCTGTCCGGGTACGCCGTGGCATCCGAGCTGCCATTGACATTGGTATACGCCAGGCTCGCACCATACTTGCCACCGTACACATAACTGCCCTTCAGCTTGAAGGATCGCAGGGTTGCAGGTCCGTCGAAGAGGGTCTGGGTGTCATCCCTGATTTCTTCCCTGACATAACGTATCTGTGCCGTGAAAGTATGGGGCTCAAGGAGGTACTGATACTGGCCATCGAAGCCTACGTCCCGGTACTCGGTACTGCCCTGGCCATGGATCGGATTGTTGGAGTCGTCCAGGGGCAGAATTTTGGCATTCATCGCAAAGGCCCCCAGCATCACGTTCTGGGCCCCCCATTCGTAGGTATAGGCCAGCCGTGCATAAGGGCTTGAGCCATCCATGTACGTCAACGGATGGTAGGTGTCGCCCTTCTTGTTGCCCAGGCTCAGAAACTGCCATGTGTCTTTGGCGGTCTGGTAGGAAGTCAGCTCCAGATACAACGACTTGTTCAGATAAACATAGGCACCGATACCCGCCACTTGTTGAGCCAATCCCCCCTCGATCAGCGTCGAGGCAGGGACCCCGCCAAAGGCGCCCAGGGTTGAACTGACATACGGATAGCCCCACGCAGGCGTGCTGTTCCAGACATCCTGAACCGTGGGGTTGTTATGCAATGTGACGCCCCAGATGACATCTCGTGAGGCATCCAGCCGGCTGTCTGCATAACGCAGGTCAAAGTTGTCCGAGCCCAGGTGACTGACCCAATTACCCGAGGCGTCCTGGTGGTCATAGGAGCTGTAGGTGAATTGAGCAAAGCCGCCGATAACGTCAGTGATTTTTCCGCCGAGGAACACGCTGCCGAAATCAATGATGAATTGCTTGTCTTTGGGTGAAATCGAGCTGCCCGCACCGTCGCTGTTGTTACGCGTCGAGGTGAAATCACCGACGATCATCGCGGCCAAGGGGTTGGTTTGTACGCCGTTGGTGTACCCCGTCAGCTTGAACAGGCGCCCATAAGGTGTCAGCTCGGGAAATTGCCCACCGGCATGGCAGGCAATGCAACTTTGTCCTGTTTGACGTGCAAAGGAAGGCAAGGCCTGCGCTGACTGACTAAACAGCAGCATTGATAGCGCCACCAGCAGGGTGCCCGGTCGCCGGAGTAACGTGATTAAAAAAGCTGACCCGAAAAAAAACGACTGCGCCACCGACTTCATTCCGCCTGCTTCGCTGTCCTTCACATTCATCTCAGCTCCCTCTGAAAAGAGACTGTCGAACGATTTAAACCTGAATGGAGCCTAGTCAGACGCTAGCCATTTACAAGTGCCGTCGCGCGTTGCGCCGTTCAAGCCTGCAACGCGCATCACGCCCATGGCGTCAGGTCATATTCAGCGACCTGCGGGCGTGTGATGCAGACACTGTCTCTTGGGGCATTGCATCCTTTGTTGACGAAACTCAATGAATCCTCTGGATCAAGGTGTAGAAATGACCAAAGAGGCAGCCCAGAGTGCTGCACGTCGGGTAACCCCTCTTCTATAGGGACGACACTCATGACCTCCCCTTCGCAAAAACTGCTGGAAAAACTTTACGGTTCGCGCAGCACTGTTGCGAGAACCACTATTGCCCCTCTGTTACGTCACTATGCAGAACCGCTGCCGGATTTGAATTCAGACGCCTTCGGTAAAATGTTCGACCGTTACGCTGATGCGCGGGTGGTGATGATCGGTGAGGCCAGCCATGGCACCAGCGACTTCTACCGAACCCGGGCGGCGATTACCCAAAGGCTGATTGAACAACACGGGTTCACGATTGTGGCGGTTGAAGCGGACTGGCCAGATGCCGCGCATGTTGACCGCTACGTCCGCGGGCTGGCCCATACAGCCTGGAAACGGCACATCTTCAGCCGATTCCCGACCTGGATGTGGCGCAACACCGATGTGAAAGCGTTCGCCCACTGGCTGCATCAATACAACCACATGCACGCCCCCGAACTTCGAGTCGAGTTTCGCGGGTTGGACGTCTACAGTTTGCGCAATTCCATTCACGAGGTCCTGAGTTATCTGGACCAGGTCGACCCGCATCTGGCACACGAAGCACGCCGGCGCTATGGCTGCCTGACGCCCTGGCAGGATGAACCTGCGTTGTACGGCCACTTTGTCGAACGCGGCGGGCTGATGCCCTGCGAGCAAGCAGTGGTCGAGCAGCTCCATGACATGCTGGCCGAGCAGCTGGCCGGGCTTATCCACGACGACGAGGCGTTCTTCGATGCCACGCAAAACGCCCGGGTCGTTCGGGCGGCGGAACAATACTACCGAGCGATTTATCGAGGCTCGGCCGCCTCCTGGAACCTGCGTGACCGGCACATGTTCGACACACTGCGGGGGTTGCTTGAGCACCGAGGCGCTCACGCCAAGGCCGTGGTCTGGGCGCACAACTCCCATATCGGCAATGCCGCTGCCACGGAAATGGGCTGGAAGGGCCAGTTCAATATCGGGCAACTGTGCCGCAGCGCCTATGGGCGTGATGTCGTGCTGATCGGCATGAGCACCGACCGTGGCCAAGTGGCGGCAGCCGATGACTGGGACGCTGACATGCTCATCAAGGACATCCGGCCATCTCGTCCAGACAGTTGGGAGCATCAGTTCCTTAAAGCCGGTGTCCCGGCGTCTTTGACCGACTGGCGGGATCCCCTGCGCGAAGACCTGCGCAAGGCGCTGTCCGAGCCTCTGCTGGAGCGGGCCATCGGGGTGATTTACCGCCCCGAAAGCGAGCGCAGCAGCCACTACTTCGAGTCGGTGCTGGCCGAGCAATTTGACGCCATGGTGTGGATTGAACAGACGCAACCGGTGACGGCACTGCCTCTGCCAAAAAGCCAGGCGCTGGAACCGGAAGACGAAACCTTTCCGTTTGGTGTGTGATACCGGTCAGGGACTGATGGAGGTCTCTGAACGAGTACCACGCAGATGTCTCTCGAACCAGTCGCCAGCAAGTCTGGCGACTTCTTCGAGGGTGCCTGGTTCTTCAAACAGATGCGTAGCGCCCTCCACGACTTCCAGACGCTGTTCACACCGCAGAACATGACTGCTTTGCACGTTCAGACGCACGACCACCGGGTCCTCTGCTCCGACGATTTGCAAGGTCGGCGCCTTTACCTGGGACAGCGCCGCACCTGCCAGGTCGGTCCGCCCTCCCCGGCTGACCACCGCATGGACCACGTCCGGGCGCTCGGCAGCCGCCAACAGCGCCGCAGCGGCCCCGGTGCTTGCACCAAACAAGCCGATCCGCAGCGATTGCAGTTCCGCGTCCCGGCCAATCCAGTCGATCACCTGCACCAGTCGCCGCGAAAGCATCGCGATATCGAAACGCAGCTCCCGCGTCACGTTATCCAGGCGCTGCTCCGGCTCGGTGAGCAAATCGAACAACAACGTGCCCAGCCGCCGCCGGCCCAGAGACTCTGCAACCTGCTGGTTACGTGGGCTTGAACGGCTGCTGCCGCTGCCATGGACAAAAACCACCAGACCGGCAGCGTTCATCGGCAGACGCAGGTCGGCTGACAGCTCCACGTCCTCCAGGCTCAGTTTTCGATAGTGAGACTCAAGCATCGGAATTCTCCTGAGGGGCAGTGCCCGTGCTGGATTCTCGTTGCCAGGCTCTTTGCAAAAGATCGATGACTTCCCCGTCCGTGGTCTGGGTGAAGTTCATGTACCAATAGCCGATCGACATCAGCCACTCGGGAATGAGCGGACACACCAGTTCATCCACTTCGGTGCGCAGCGCCTCGACCGTCTCAAGCGGAGCCACGGGCACGGCAACGACAATGCGCGACGGTGCTTGCAGGCGCACAGCGTGGATCGCGGCCATCATCGAGGCCCCTGTCGCCAGGCCGTCATCGACCAGAATCACCACCTGGTCCTTGAGTACCACCGGCGCACGCGTTGACCGGTACAAATGCTCACGACGAGAGAGTTCCCGGGTTTCCCGGGCGACCACGGCATCGAACGTGTCCTGATCAATCGGGTGAGCCCGGAGCGCCTCTTCGTTGATGATTTGTATGCCGCCGCTGGCAATGGCGCCCATGGCGTATTCCTCATGGGACGGAACGCCCAACTTGCGGACCAGCATCAGGTCCAGGCGAACCTCCAGCGCGGTGGCCACTTCATAGGCCACCGGAACTCCGCCACGGGGCAAGGCCAGAATGATGACATCCGGTCGATGAGCGTATTTGCGCAGCGGCTCAACCAGGGTTCGACCGGCAGCGGTCCGGTCGCGCAAGGTGGTTTGCAGTAAGGGACTGTGTGTCATTTGAAAACCTCCTGAAGCTATCGGGCCAACTCCATACCGCCAGAACGCCGCAAGGCAGCCATACAGGACAGGTTCAGTCGTACTGCCGAGAAGCCTTTACAACCCATGAGCGCGTGGCAAGTGCTCAGCTATGTGCCAATACCCTTTTTTAAATTCAGAATCCTCCCATGAAGTCTCCCCGGTCTTGATTTATATCAAGTCCCTGCGCAAGGCACAGATACCCAGCGCCAGCAGCAACGGCCCCTTGCGCTATGATCAATCTATCGGCCCTGAATGGGAGACTGCCATGCCGACCCTACCTGCGAGTCAGCGGTTGCGCGTGTACGACAGCGATGAACTCGACGGGGTACTGCAGGCGATGGCGCGCCAGGCTGCGGCACTGTTGCCGCCCGCTCAAGCGGTACTGATCGGTATCCAGCGCCGCGGCGAACCGCTGGCACAGCGTTTACAGCACCATCTGTCCCGTCAGACCGGCCAGCCTGAACTGCCTCTGTACCCCCTGAAGGTCAAGCGCTATGCCGATGATCTCAGCCTGCTGCATGCACACACGCAATTAACCGAAAACCCGCTTCTGGGCGCACTGGACCTTGCCAGTACCACCCTGCTTGTTGTCGATGACGTGCTGTTTGAAGGTCATTCGCTGCTGCGCACCTGCGCGTATCTGGCGCAACTCGGTGCGCGTCGGGTCTACACCGCGGTATTGGTCGATCGGCACGTCTGCCAGCAGCCGATCCATGCCGATATTGTCGGCGTGCATTTGCAGGTTGCCGCCAATGACATCGTCGAATGCAACGTACCGCCCTACGAAGCGGAGTTTTGCATCGAAGTTCTGCGTCATGGCGCCGCCCACTGACGGGAGTGCCTCGAAGGAGCCAACCCATGCTCACCGAACGCCCGCTTCTGTTTGCCCTGCAAGGCAGTGAGCACTACGCGAGCCGCGTCGCGCAGCGGCTTGGCTGTCAACTGGCGCGCCATGAAGAGCGCGACTATGAAGATGGCGAGCATAAATGCCACCCGTTGGAGTCGGTCAACGGGCGTGAGGTGGTGGTGTTCCATTCCTTGTATGGGGATGACCGGCAGAGCGCAAACGACAAGCTGTGTCGCCTGCTGTTTTTTTGCGGCGCACTCAAGGATGCCGGCGCTCGTCAGGTGCAGGCCGTGACGCCCTACCTCTGCTACGGGCGCAAGGATCGTCGTACCCAACCTCAGGACCCGACGATCACCCGCTACGTGGCGGCCATGATTGAAACCTGCGGCGTGGATCGCCTGGTGGCGCTGGAGGTGCACAACCCGGCAGCGTTTGATAACGCCTTTCGCATTCCCACGTGGAATGTGCAGTGCGCAGAATTGTTCGCCGGGCATTTCGCCGGGTTCGTCGGCGACGCCGAGGTGGTGTCGGTTTCCCCGGACGCCGGCGGCACCAAGCGCGCCGAGCAGTTTCGCCAGGCCCTGGAGCGGCAACTGGGACGCCCGGTGGGCAGTGCGCTGATGGAAAAGCACCGTGCTCAAGCAACGTTCACCGGCACGCTGCTGGTGGGTGAAGTGCTGGGTAAAACCGCGATCATTTTCGACGACCTGATCAGCACCGGTGAAACGCTGATGCATGCGGGCCTCGCCTGCCAGCAGGCCGGTGCCACCCGGTTATTTGCAGCCGCCACCCATGGTTTGTTCACTGGTGGCAGCGACCTGCTCGACAAGCCCCTGTTTGAACACCTGGCGGTTTCCGACAGCGTGCCTCCGTTTCGGCTGCCCCCCGACTGTGTCGCCCACCGTTTGCACGTACTCGACAGCACCGCCCTGATTGCCACGTTACTGGCTGAAAATGGAGCATTTGGTACGGTCTGAGCACGTGCGATTTCCTGCTCAGCCAATCCAGCGGATCTCGGGGTCCTTGTGCTGGACGGGTGCCGGCGCGGACTTCGGATGGCCAACGATGATGGGCGCCACTGGCCTCGATCCGGCGGGCAGACCCAGTTCGTGCTTGCCCTCCGGCGTATTGAGAAACCCTTGGGCAAAACCGATCCAGCAGGTGCCGAGACCTTCAGCGTACGCGGCAAGCATCAGATTCTCGGCAGCCAGGGCGCAGTCTTCGACGATCCACGGACCGGGCGCATTCCCCGAAATCAGGATGAGTACCGGTGCATGATAGAAGATCTGGTAGCCAGGATCGTTGAGCATCGAATAAAAGTGCTCGGACTGGGTCCCTGCGGGCACTGTCGCGAGCAGGTGGGCCTTCGCTTCGCGCGAGACCCGGTCCAGCAGTTCCTGATCGCGGATCACGGTGAACGTCCACGGTTGTTGGTTGACTGCGCTGGGCGCCTGGACGGCGGCATTGATCAAACGACGAATGATGAATTCATCAACAGCTTCTGTCGTGTACTCACGCGTCGAGCGACGGCCCGAGATCGCCTCGTTGATATTCATGGCGGCAGCCTCAAATATTGTCGTTTCATACAGTGGCCCGCCAACGAACATCTACTATTGATTTAGATCAAATCAGGGCAAACCTGCCAAACGGGGGGCTTATATGAGCAGCGCGATCCGACTTCTGGTGTGCGCTGTGCTGGTGTGCATCGGCGGGCTGGCCTGGGGCGCAGACGCTGCCGCGCCAAGTTCTGAACCGCGCGTCACGATCCTCGTTTACCACCGTTTTTCGCAGACGCTGGACGACTCGATGACCGTGCGCATGAGCACCTTCGAAACCCAGTTACGCGTCCTGCACGAGCATGGCTACCACATCGTGCCGCTGCGTGAGGTGGTCAATTGGTTGCAGGACCCAAGTGCGACGCTACCGCACAAGCCGGTGGCGATCACCGTTGACGACGGGCATCGCTCGGTATTCGAAAAACTGCTGCCCATCGTGCAGCGCGAGCGTTTTCCGGTCACGCTGTTCATCTATCCATCGGCGATCTCGAACGCCTCCTATGCAATGACCTGGGAACAATTGCGCAGCCTGAAACAGACCGGACTCTTTGACATCCAGGGGCATACGTACTGGCATCCCAATTTCAAGGTCGAGCGCAGACACCGTACGCCGGCTGATTTCCAGCAATTCGTGCGCATGCAACTCGACAAATCCCGTCAACGCCTGGAGGCGCAAACCGGTACACATATCGACATGCTCGCGTGGCCTTTCGGGATCTACGACGACGAGTTGATCACACTCGCCTCCGACGACGGTTATGTGGTCGCCTTCACCCTGGACGCGCGCAAGGCGAATCGGCACGACCGGCTGCTCGCGCTGCCACGCTTTCTGATGACCGATGCCTACGGCGCCAGCGCATTCGCGCACCTGCTTGGCGAACCGAACACCCTGACGATGCCCGCAACGGAGAGCGCACGATGACCTTTATCAGCGCAGTGAGGCGCTATGCAATCGCGACGCTGCTCGTCGTCTTTACTACCCTGCTGAGCCAGCGAGGTGCCCTGGCCGTCACGGGTGTCGTGCTCGACTCAAGCACGCAGAACCCGATCGCCGACGCGATCATCACGACATCGGCGGGTGTGATGCGCACGGACGAACACGGGCAGTTCGAAATCGCTCAGACGGTGGAGAACGTTGCGGCCCGCGCTCCAGGGTATTTGCGCACCGAAGCCAAGGTGTCCGGCGATACACCTGTGACGCTCGCATTGACCCCGTTTCGCCCGAAAGCGCTGTATTTGTCGGTGTTCGGCGTGACCAACAAGACGTTGCGCAATAATGCCCTCAGCCTTGCCGAAAGCAGCGAGATCAATGCGCTGGTGATTGACGTCAAGGGCGACCGCGGCCTGACGCCGTATCGCAGCGCGGCGCGCGAGGCCATTGGCGCGGCTGCCCAGGTGACGGTGCGCGCACCACAGGACCACGACTTTGCGGCGCTGCTTGCCCGGCTACATGAGCAACACCTGTATCTGATCGCGCGCATCGTGGTGTTCAAGGACGACCCGCTCGCCAGCGCGCATCCGGAGTGGAGCGTGCACACCACAGACGGCCAGCCGTGGCGCGATCTCGAGAAACTGCAATGGATGGATCCGTTTTCGCAGGATGTATGGCGGCACAATCTGGACGTCGCCGAGGAGGCGGCGCAGATGGGCTTCGACGAGGTCCAGTTCGACTATGTGCGCTTTCCCGACAAGAGCGGGCTGCACTTCGCCCTGTCCAATACCCGGCGCAACCGGACCGCGGCGATCGTCGGTTTCCTGCAGGCCGCACGCACACGGCTGGCGCCCTACAATGTATTCGTCTCTGCGGACATCTTCGGCTACGTCTGCTGGAATCTGGACGATACCGCGATCGGCCAGCAAATCGAATTGCTCGGCGAGCCGCTCGACTATATTTCACCGATGCTCTACCCGTCCGGTTTTACCTGGGGGCTGCCGGGCTTGACCAATCCGGTCAGCGATCCCGCTCAGATCGTCAGACGCTCCCTGGCGGAAGCAATCAAGCGCACCCATCTGCCGGGGGTGCGTTTTCGTCCGTGGCTGCAAGCCTTTCGCGACTATGCGTTCGATCGTCGCCTGTTTGATGCGGCGGCGATCAGTGCCCAGATCAACGCCGCCAATGCAGCCGGCACCGATGGATGGATGTTATGGAATCCACACAATCACTACAACGCCGCCGATATGCCGCACCCTTGATCCGTGCGCTGAAACGCTGGGCGATGCTGCTTGCAATGGCGGCGGCGCAGATCGCCGGTGCCGCCGATTTCGATGCGGCGGCACGCCTGCAAGCCGCACAGATCGTCGAGGGGCAGATCAGCGCTGGACGCATTCCGGGGGCCGTCGTGCTGATCGGGGACGCCACGCACGTGTTCTATCGCCAGGCCTTTGGGCAACGCGCGACAACGCCCGACCCCGAACCGATGACGCTAAGCACCGAGTTCGATCTTGCGTCGCTGACAAAAGTCATCGCGACCACCACGGCGATCATGCAACTGGCCGAAGCCGGCCGCATCGACCTGGACGCACGCGTTGCACAGTATTGGCCGGCCTTTGCGGCCTTCGGCAAAGACGCGGTGACCGTTCGTCATCTGTTGGCGCACACCTCCGGGCTGCTGCCAGACCTGCCTGTGCGACCGCTGCATCCGGACCGCGAAGGTGTGTTAAGCGCCATCGCGGCGCAGCGTCTGCGGAGCGTGCCAGGTGAGCGCGTCATCTACAGTGACCTGAATTTCGTGGTGCTGGGCGAACTGGTCGAGCGCATCACCCACCGCACGCTCGACGCGTATTGCCAGGCCTACATCTTCGGCCCGCTCGGTATGCGCGACACGGTCTTTGTGCCGGACCCCGGGCGAGCGGCCCGCAGTGCGCCGACACTGGCGAACAAGGCCGGTATCCGCCGCGGCCGCGTGCACGATCCGACCGCTGAATGGATGGGCGGTGTCTCCGGCAACGCCGGGTTGTTTTCCACCGCGGATGACCTCGCCCGCTTCGCGCAGATGATGCTCAACGAGGGGCGCGCTGGCAGCGTGCAGATTCTGCGGCCAGCGAGCATTGCCGCGCTCGCCAGTGCCGCCTCGCCGCTCGCGACTCCACCGTGGCGCGGACTCGGCTGGGACCTGGCCGCACCGTTCGCGTCGAACCATGACCGTCTGCCACCGATTGGCATGATCGGCCACACCGGATACACCGGCACCGGCTTGTGGATCGATCCGCTGACGCGCCAGTTCATCGTTATCCTGACCAACCGTGTGTACCCGGACGACCGCGGTGACGCCCGCCCGCTTCGTGCGCAGTTGCTCGCGCTGCTGGCCAGCCGGGCTCCGCCTGCGAGCGTCGCGCAAATTGGCCAATGGCTGCCATCGACGTTACCGGCACTGAGTGCCGCCGATCGCCTGCCGCTCTCGACGGGCCCGGTGCAGACCGGCATCGACGTGCTCGAGGCGCAGCGGTTTGCGCCGCTCGCCGGCAAGCGCGTGGGTTTGATCACCAATCGCAGCGGCTTCGACGCCGAAGGCCGGCGCACCGTCGACGTACTCGCGCACGCGCCTGGCGTCAGGCTGGCAGCCCTGTTCTCGCCGGAGCATGGGCTGAATATCGATGTGGACGAGCGGGTCGGCGACACCCTCGACACCGCGACGGGCCTCACCGTACACAGTCTCTACGGCGTGGCGCGGCGCTTTCCGGCCGGTTCGCTCGCCGGACTGGATGCGCTGGTCTTTGACATTCAGGATGCCGGCGTGCGCTTCTTCACCTACGAGACGACGCTCGGTTATGCACTGGAGGCCGCGGCGGCGCGGCGCATTCCGCTGTTCGTGCTGGACCGGCCCGATCCGCTCGGGGCGCAGCAATTCGGCGGACCGGTGCTGGACAGCCGTCAAGAATCGTTCACCGGTTATTTCCCGGCACCGCTGCAGCCGGGCATGACGGTCGGCGAACTGGCGAGTCTGTTCAACCGCAATAAGCACATTGGCGCGAATCTGCGCGTTGTGCCGATGCAGGGCTACCGGCGTGAGATGACCTTCGCCGACACCGGGCTCGGTTGGGTGCCGCTCTCGCCAAACCTGCGCACGCTGTCCCAACTGGACCTCTACCCGGATGTCGGCTTGCTCGAGGGCGCGAGACTGAGCGTGGGACGCGGCACAGCGCATCCGTTCGAGTGGATCGGCGCGCCGTGGATCAACGCGACCCAGCTCGCCCATGTGCTGAATGCCCTCAACGTTGGCGCGCATTTCGAGCCGATCGACTTCGTGCCCACTGAATCGAACTGGCACGGTCAGCTCTGTCATGGCGTGAGCATCACGCGCAACCCGGTGCCTGAGCAACGGCCCGTCGCACGCCTGGGATTGGCGCTGCTCGCCACGCTGCATGCGCTCTATCCCGGTGCGTTCGATATTGCGGCGACCCGCGGCTCAATCGGCTCGCAAATCGTCTGGCAAGCCATTCGCGACGGCCTAGCGCCTGACGCCGCGCTAGCGCTCGATGCCGCAGCGCTTGAGCGGTTCGCGCGATCGCGGCAGGAGGACTTGTTCTACGGACCTTGATGCGACGCGCAAACCGTCGTGGCGTCGACAGACGCGATTGACTGATATGGGTCAAGGTTTCGCGAGGGTCACGCGCTAGGCTGAGATAGCCGGTCTACCGGAGTCGCAGGGCATCATGACCATCGCACTGATCGTATTGAATTTCGCGGCATTTCTACTGGAAATGTCGGACCCGAACCGCATTGTCAGCGAGTTCGCGCTTTGGCCACTGTCCCCCGCGGACGCCGATCAGCCGCCGTTTTACCTCTGGCAGATGGTGACGTACAGCGTGCTGCACGCTAACGTGGCGCACCTCGCCTTCAACATGCTCGGCCTCTACATGTTCGGCCGCGATGTCGAACGGACCCTCGGGCGCGTGCGCCTGGTGACGCTGTATCTCGCCAGCGTCGTGAGCGGCGCCATCGTGCAGATGGTGGTCGCGATGCTGAGCCTTCACAGCCATCCGACAATCGGCGCATCGGCCGGCGTCTTCGGCCTGCTGGTGAGCTACGCGATGCTGTTTCCGACACGTCGGGTGATGCTGCTGTTTCCGCCGATCCCGATGCCGGCATGGGTGTTCGCAACCGTTTATGGCTTGATCGAACTGTTTCTCGGCGTCAGCGGCACTGAGGCCGACGTGGCTCACTTTGCCCATATCGGCGGCATGCTCGGCGCGATTGCCCTGCTGCTCTACTGGGCTCGCAACCACCGTCGCTCATGGACTGACTGAGATCAGCGGGTGTTCAGCATCGGGTTTACCCTTTTGCACCAGATAGTTGACGAGCCTGTCCAGAGTATCCACCTGCTGGTAATCGGCTTCAGGAATGGCGATACCGACACGCTTGTTCAAGGCGTCGATAAACCGCAGCCAGTCCATGGAGTCCAGGTCGACTTCTTCGCGCAGCGGCCGGTCATTGCGTAACTGCTCGACTTCCACTTCCGGAGCAATACCTTTCAAAGCGCTCAAGACCTCGTTGCGGATCATTTCCGGGCTCATGTGTTCACTCCTCAAAGGTTCTCCGGCGATTGCAGCCAGTGACGGACTTCTCCCAGAAAACGCGCCCCATAGTGACCGTCACTGACCCGATGATCGGCTGACAAACTGCTGACGACAGTGGGCATGACACACAGTTGCCCTTCTTTCACCCACGGCCGCTCACAGATGCGACCGAAGCCGACCAGGGCCACTTGCGGCGGGTAAATGACGCCCAGCACGCTGTCGACGCCCTGATCGCCGAGTTGAGTGACCGTCAGGCCTGCACCGCTGAGTTCGGAACTGCGCAGAGAACCACTGCGGGCACGCTCCACCAGACTGACGAGTTCACTCATCAAGCGGGCCAATGGCGTCTTGGCGACATCGTGCAATACCGGGGCGACCAGACCGCCCTGACGCAAGGTGATCGCCACCCCCAGATCAGTAGCGGTCGCCGGCACAAAGGCGCCGTCCTGCCAGAAACCGTTGAGCTGCGGATAATTGCCCAGGGCCACTGCCACCGCCTTGAGCAGCAATACGCTGGGCAACAGGCGTTCCTGCAACGGGCTTTGCGCGTTGCGGGCCTGCAACCAGGCCATGGCATTGCCCAGGGCAATGGTTTCACTCAGGTAATAATGGGGAATCTCGCGTTTTGAACGACTCATGGCCGTGGCGATTGCGTGACGCATGGCCTGCTGGCGATCGGGCTCTGCAACCGTGCGTCCGGCCGTCTCGACATCCTCCAGCGTGATGACACCCCGTGGGCCATGGCCCTTCAGTTGACTGACGTCCAGCCCCAATTCGGCGGCGCGCCGGCGGGCCACCGGCGATAGTCGCGGACGGCTGGCGGCGAGGTTTTGCGCGGCAATCACCGCAGGCGCAGGCGTCGGTGTTCGTCGTACGCTCTGCGGGCTCTCTCCCGGCTCCAGCACCAGCGCCATGGGCGTGCCTACCGGGACTTTGGCGCCAACCTCGAGCAGCAGTTGCAAAACCGTACCGTCATGCCAGTACTCCACGTCTATGGCCGCCTTTTCCGTATCGACTACAGCAATCACCTGACCGGGCTTGAGCGTATCGCCTGGCTGGATCTTCCACTCCAGCAACGTGCCTTCGTCCATATCGGCACCCAGGGACGGCAGATTGAACTCGATCATGCTCGATACTCCCGGACTGGCCCACCGGTGCGACACGCGGCGGGCATCCTGTTCATGTCGCCTGACACAGCTCACGAGCGGCCGCGACAATCGTCGACACCTGTGGCAGCGCCGCCTCTTCCAGATGCCTGGGATAGGGTATCGGCACCTCGGCGCTGCACACGCGTGACGGCGGCGCATCCAGCTCGAAAAAGCCCTGCTCGACAATCCGCGTGATGATCTCGGCCGACAGGCTGCCGCTGCGCCAGCCTTCATCGACCACCAGCGCCCGCCGGGTTTTGCAGACCGATGCCATGATGGTCTGGTCATCCAGAGGGCGCAGTACCCGCAGGTCGATGACTTCGCAATCGATGCCCTCCCCGGCCAGTTGTTCTGCCGCTGCCAGGGCCTTGCCCAGTGTGCCGCCGTAAGCAATCAGGGTCAGGTCCTTGCCGGCCCGACGGACCTTGGCGGAGCTGATGTCGAGGGTCTGCCACTCACCCGTTTCACCTTCCAGGCCGTAGAGTTGGGCATGTTCGAAAATCAGCACCGGGTCAGGATCCAGCAGCGCTGGCCAGAGCATGCCGCGTGCGTCTTCAACCGTCGCCGGTGCGAGAATTTTCAGTCCGGGAATGTGTGCGTACCAACCTTCCAGGCTGTGGGAATGCTGGGCGGCAAGCTGGCGTCCCGCGCCCGTCGCCATGCGCACGACCAGAGGGACAGAGAATTGTCCGCCGGACATATGCCTCAAGGCTGCCGCCGTATTCATCAGCGGATCGAGTGCGAGCAGACTGAAGTTCACGGTCATGATTTCTACAATTGGCCGCATGCCACCCAGCGCCGCGCCGATACCGGCTCCTACGAAGCCCAATTCGGACAACGGCGCATCACGAATACGCTCGGGGCCAAACGCCTCCAGCAACCCCAGGGAGACGGCATAGCTGCCACCGTAACGGCCAACGTCTTCGCCCATCAGAAACACTCGAGGGTCGCGCTGCAAGGCTTCACGCAGTGCCTCGCGCAGCGCTTCGCGGTACGTCGTGCGCGGGCTCATGATGCCGTCCCCGGGGTGTAGACATCACGGGACAAATCCTCAACCGGCTCCAGGCTCCCGCTGTCGGCAAAAACGACGGCGGCCTCCACTTCAGCGTCCACCTCGGCGAGGATCGCCTGAAAACCGGCCTCGTCCAAAAGCCCTTCGGCCTTGAGCCGCGCACTGTAGGTATGAATCGGTCCGCGGGTCTTCCATTGCTCCACCTCGGCCTTGTCCCGATACAACTGCGGGTCGAACATCGAGTGGGCACGAAACCGATAGGTGCGAAACTCCAGAAAATAAGGCCCGCGCCCCGCCCGGATGTGCTCGACCGCAAGACAGGTCGCCTCGTACACCGCGATCACGTCCATGCCATCGACGGACCGGGCCTCGACTTTGTACGCCGAGGCTTTGCTGCACAGGTCGGTTTGCGACTGCGAACGCGCCAGGGCGGTGCCCATCGCATAGAGGTTGTTCTCGCAGCAAAACAACAGGGGCAATTGCCACAACGCGGCGAGGTTGATCGACTCATGAAACGCGCCTTCAGCCATCGCGCCTTCGCCAAAAAAGCACGTCGAGAGGCGCGATCCGCCCTGCATGTGCTCGGCCAGCGCCAGGCCGACCGTGAGCGGCAAGCCACCGGCGACGATGGCATTGCCGCCGAAGAAGCGGGTGCCGGCATCGAACAGGTGCATTGAACCGCCGCGTCCTCGCGAACAGCCTTCCTGGCGACCATACATCTCGGCCATGATCGTCTTCATCGGGACCCCCTTGATCAGGGCATGCCCATGTTCGCGATACGTCGCAACCAGCGCATCGTCGGCCGCAAGCGCATGCAGGGCGCCGACGGCGACCGCTTCTTCACCGATGTACAGGTGCAGGAAACCACGGATCTTGCCCTCGCCGTACAGCTCGCCGGCGCGCTCCTCAAGACGGCGGATACGCAACATGTCCCGGAGCAGGCCCAGGACAAGCTCCTTGGGCAGTGATGAGAGACTCATGACGGATTCTCCAGGCTTGAGGTATCACCTTCAGGCAAACCCAGCTCCCGGGCCTTGAGCAGTCGCCGCATGAGTTTGCCGCTGCGGGTATGCGGAAGGGCCTCCACAAACTCCAGCTCCTTGGGCGCGACCACGGCGCCGAGGCGCTTGCGTCCATGGCCGAGCAACTCGTCGTGCAGGGCCTGGCCGGCGCTGAAACCGCTCTTGAGCGAGACAAAGGCTTTCACGGTTTCGCCCAACAGCGGATCGGGCTTGCCAATCACCGCGGCCTCGGCCACGGCCGGGTGTTCCATGAGCGAGCTTTCAACCTCGAACGGACCGATCAGGTGCCCGGCCGACTTGATGACATCGTCGCTGCGACCAATAAACCAGTAGTAGCCATCGGCATCGCGACGCACGAGGTCGCCGCTCAGGTACCACCCTGCGACAAAGCACTGGCGATAACGCTCCTCCTGTCCCAGGTAGGTGCGGAACATCGCAGGCCATGGCTGTTTCAGGGCCAGCTCACCGACCTCGTTGTCCCCCAGATACTCCAACGCCCCCGCCGCGCCGCGCACGACGACGGCCGCCTCGACACCGGGCAACGGCTTGCCCATGGAGCCAGGCTTGATGGCCATGGCGACGGTGTTGGCAATCATGATGCCGCCCGTTTCGGTCTGCCACCAATTGTCGTGGATCGGCAGCCCCAGCACCTCCTGGCCCCACCACACAGCCTCGGGATTAAGCGGTTCTCCGACGCTGGCAATAAATCGCAGGCAGGGGAAACGATGGCTGTGTGCCAATTCGGCGCCCGCTTTCATCAAGAGACGGATGGCCGTCGGTGCCGTGTACCAGACCGTTACCTGTTGTTTTTCAAGAATCCGGTACCAGCGTTCGGCATCGAATTCACGGCCCTCCACCACACTGGTCACGCCCAGCAATAGCGGCGCGATGATGCCGTAGGACGTCCCTGTGACCCACCCCGGATCGGCACTGCACCAATAGATATCGTCGGGGTGCAAATCCAGCGCGTATTTTCCGGTGACCCGGTGGGTGAGCACTGCGCCGTGGACATGCAACACGCCTTTGGGGGTGCCGGTGGTGCCGCTGGTGAAGTGTAAAAGTGCCGGGCTGTCGGCCGTCGTATGAGCAATCTCGAAATGGTCCGTGGCATTGGCCAGCAGTCGATGCAGACTGAGCGTACCTTCCACAGGCGTCGTATTCCCACCCTCTTCGTCATACAACAGCACATGCTTGAGTGCCGGCAGACGTTCACGAATCGCCGCGACCTTGTGGCGGTAGAGCGTTTCGCTGGTCAACAGCACACTGCCTTCGCCAAGACGCAGGCGGGTTTCGATGGGTTCCGGGCCGAATGCACAGAATAATGGCGAAACCACGCAACCGAGCTTGAGGCCCCCGAGCACACCCAGGTACAGCTCCAGCCCTCGGCCACACAGCACAAACAATCGTTCGCCGGGAACCACACCGAGTGTTTTCAGCACATTGGCGAATCGGTTGCTGAGGAGACTCAGCCGGGCGTAGCTGATGTCGCAGCGTCCACCATTGCGATCGAGAATTCGCAACGCCGTATGCCGTCGATGCTTGCCTTCTGCGTGCCGATCCACGGCCTCATACGCAAGATTCAATCCGCCCCCCGGCAACCCGGCCAAAGCGCTGGCTTCCACCTGCCAGGAAAAGCCCTCGCGGGCCTGCACGCTATCGAGCCAGTTCGGTGTTACCGGCAAGTCGGTCAGCGTTTTCCTGATGATCGACGCATGCATCATCTGCCCCTCACCCATGGTGCTGGCTCAATCGCAGCCCACAAAACCGGTTGCCGGTTTGGCTGGGGCTCCCAGCCAAACCGGCCGTCAATCCACCGCCAACAGCCCCTAGACCGCGAGAACGCTGCAAGGCACCTGATACAGGATATGTTCGGTCGTACTGCCGAGAAGCTTGTCCAGCCCGTGGGACTGGACTCTACCCATCACGATCACATCCATCTGTTGCTCGTCGGCAAACTCGCTCAATGCCGATACGGGGCTCCCCATGACGAAATGTCGACGGTCAGAGGGCACACCGAATCGACCGGCCAACCGCAGGAATGACTTTTCCAGTTCTCTGCGCAGTTCCCGGGTAAGGTCCGCCAGGGTCAGCCCGCCACCGCCCATATCGCCGAGATAGGCCGCCGAAATGTCACAGGCATACAGCAGATGCAATTCGGCATTGCACTGCAGCGCAAGGCTGTTGGCCTGCTGGATGATCCGGTCATTCAGTTCGCTGTTCGAAGACGCGGTATCCGACGAGTCAACCGCTGCCACCACCTTGCGCGGCAAGGCATGACCACTTGCGCCCACCAGATACATCGGTATCGGGCAGTGGCGCAGCAAGTGCCAGTCCAGAGGGGTGAAAAATGCGCGTTTGAGCGCAGGCTCATGCTGCACTTGCTTGATCAGCAGGTTGGGCTGCATTTCGCTGACGTGATCAAGGATCGCCTGCTGCATGTCATCGGCCCATGCCACTTCGGTGGTCACCTCGATGCCCCTGCCGCGCATCTTTTCCGCCTGATCCTTGAGCCAATCGGTATGGTCCTGGAGGTAACTCTGCCGAGCTTTTTCCCGCACGCCTTCTTCAAGCAGTGACAGGATGTCCAGCGATGGTACTAACGCGGCAATATGCAGGCTCGCCCCGCTGGCCTTGGCCAGGGCAGCGGCATGGTGTATCGCAGGGGAATGGCGCTGGGCCGGGTTGATGATCAGTAATAACCGTTGATACTGGCTCATGGTCTGAACTCCAGACAGGTTGGACTTCGACGCCTGCCGCTGCCCCTTGCCGGTGGTCAGCCATTGCGTCCTCGCTGGATCGAATCACCAGCGTCAACTCAGCGTCCTCCCCGGACGCCTGCTTGATCTTGATTTATATCAAGTCACCGCGCACCGCTGCAGCGCGGTGCGCGTCATTCAGGAAACGGTGGTTGGGCAGGTGATTCCTTTTCCGGGATATCGGTCATGGTCGCCTCGGTCAGCAGCAGGATACTGGCGACTGAAACGGCATTTTCCAGCGCAATACGCACCACCTTGGTCGGATCGATGATGCCGGCTTCATACATGTCCACATAGACATTGGCTGACGCGTCGAAACCAATATTCCCCGGTTCCGCCAGCATACGGGCAACGACCACGCCGGCATCCACCGCCGAGTTTTCCGCGATCACCCGGGCCGGTGCTTCGAGCGCTCGGCGAAGTATCTGCAAACCGGTTTTGGCATCGCCTTCATAGCCAGCCTCCTCGGCCGCGATAACCGGTACAGCCTTGAGCAATGCCAGCCCGCCCCCCGGAACGATGCCCTCGGCAATCGCCGCGCGAGTCGCTGAAATGGCATCATCCAGTGCATCCTTGCGGGCCTTCATCTCGGCCTCGGAAGGCGCCCCGACCCGGATCACCGCAACGCCGCCAGACAGCCTGGCCAGCCGTTCCTGGAGCTTTTCACGGTCGTAATCGCTGGTGGTCGCGTCCATTTGCACGCGGATCTGTTGCAGGCGCGCCTCAATCGCCTCGCGTTGACCGGCGCCACCGATCAACGCCGTGCTGTCTTTTTGCACCACCACGCGATGCGCTCGTCCCAACTGGCTCAAGTCCACCTGTTCGAGGCTGATGCCCAGCTCGTTGGAGACCACCGTTGCCCCGGTCAGGACGGCAATGTCCTGGAGCATTTCCTTGCGTCGATCACCGAAGCCGGGTGCCTTGATCGCCACCGCGCGCAATACGCCACGGATCTGGTTGACGACCAGCGTGGTCAGCGCCTCGCCCTCTATGTCGTCGGCGATCAGCACCAGTGGCTGGCCACTTTTGGCGATCAACTCAAGCAATGGGATCAAGTCTTTGAGCACGCCGATCTTATGGTCACAGAGCAGCAGGTAGGCATCATCGAGCTCCACCTGCATTTTCTCGGTATCGGTCACGAAATAGGGTGAGACGTAACCACGGTCAAAACGCATCCCCTCCATCACCTCGACCACGGTCTCGGTAGTCTTGGACTCCTCGACACTGACCACGCCTTCAACGCCGACTTTTTCCAGAGCATCTGCAACCAGCTGGCCGATAACCGCATCGTTATGCGCCGAAAGCGTGGCCACCTGGGCCTTTTCCTTGGGGGTACTGACCGGGCGCGATTGGGCTGCCAGCGATTGCACGACCAGCAATAGCCCGCGATCCAGGCCACGCTTCAAATCAATCGCGCTGGCACCAGCGACGACGTTGCGTATGCCGTCAGCCAGGATGGCATGGGCCAGCACCGTTGCCGTGCTGGTCCCGTCCCCTACCGCATCGCCGGTACGTTCCGCCGCCTGACGCAGCATCTGGGCACCCAGCCCCTCCTCGGGGTCTTGCAGGTCGATCCGCTTGGCAATCGTCACGCCGTCGTTGCAGACCGTCGGATTACCCCATTTGTTCTGGATCAACACCGATTTCGATTTGGGCCCAAGGGTCACCCGAACCGCGTCCGCCAACTGGGTGGCACCGCAGAGGATTTTCTCGCGAGCGGCGGCACGAAACAGAATTTTACTGTGAGCCATCAGGTTGTTCTCCCGAGTCATCCTGCAACAGGCAGGTACTTGCAGCTTCCCTGAAATGGCTCACGCGACGTTGATTTTTATCAACAAAGTCACGACGTCACGGGGCCTTCACAGGTACCTGTATGCAGGCGCATGCATCGCAGCTGGTCCAGATGACTGACCATCAGCCATTGGCCTCGAGTTGACAAAAATCAACCTGCACAACAACCAGCCGCGGCCAAATGAACCCGTGAATTCCACGGTTCTGTCAGCGGGCACTATCGGTAAAAAACGATCTGAAAACAGAGCTGGGGGCGCAGTTTTTATCCTTCTCATTTGCGAGGAACAGGTCATGGACAAACATCAGCTCAGTCAAAAAAACCAACTGTTCAAGACAGCCGCCCATGACCCCTATTTATTGCAGCGAGTCGCAGGCTCGGCCATCTGTTCGAAGTGCGATGCAATTTATCAGGCCGGTAACTGGACCTGGAAGCAGCCTGAAAACACGGTGATCGCTGATGCCGAAACGGTGACATGCCCGGCCTGTCGGCGCATCGATGACAACAGGCCGGCGGGCACGCTAACGCTGTCCGGCAGCTTCTTGCTCAAGCATCGAAAAGAAATCGTCAATCTGATTGAAAACACCGAGCGGCAGGAAAAAGCCGATCATGCCCTTGAGCGCCTCATCAAGCTGACCGACTCCGAGGGTGCTCTGATCGTGACCACCACCGGCGTCCATCTCGCCAACCGCCTGGGTCATGCATTGACAGGCGCTTTCAAAGGCCACGCGAATTACCATTACGATGATGACCAATACCAGTTGAGCGTCAGCTGGACACGTGACGAGTAAAGAAAAACCGGTTGATGACAACGGTCAGAACAACCGGCAACAAGGGGTGCGCACCCAGAACACCCGTCAGCTGTTGGCCAAAGGCCCCTCGCCGCCACACCGGCAAGGGACTTTCGGTCATCAGGATTTCAGGCCGGGACCGGAACGCCGGTCAACTCAACGCAGTCACGGTACTCCGGCACCGAGACCGACCACCCCAGCTCCAGGCTGATGCGCCGGCGCAGCACATCCGATGCATTGGGTTCTCCGTGCACGACGTAGGTGTGTTTCGGTGGCCGCTTGAAGCCCCTCAGCCACTGCATGATTTCATCCCCGTCGGCATGCGCGGACAAGGTCCCCATGGGCACCACTTCGGCTCGAATCGGCACGTCCTTGCCATGAATCCGCACCGAAGGCGCACCGGCGATGATCTGCGCACCGCGAGTTCCCCCGGCCTGGAAACCGGGAACCAGCAGCGTATTGAGCGGGTTGGGCGCCAGCGCCTTGAGGTGGTGAAGCACCCGCCCCCCGGTGGCCATGCCGCTGGCAGCGATAATCACGGCTGGGGTGCGCTGTTGATCAAGGTCCATGGAGTCTCTGACCGAACGCACGAAGTGCGCGGCATGGCACATGCCTTCGCATTCCTCCAGCGACAGCCGGTGCTCACTGCGAAAACGCTGGTACAAGCGAGTGACATCGGTGGCCATGGGGCTGTTGAGGTAGATCGGCAGGTCGGGGATCGCCTTCTTCTGTTTCAGGCGATAGAGGTGATACATCAGCAATTGCGCACGCCCGACCGCAAACGAGGGCACCAAAGTAATGCCGTGGCGCAATGCCGTGCGGTTGATAACGTCGGCCAGTTGCTCCTCTGGGGGCTCGGCGGGGTGCTGACGGTCGCCGTAGGTCGACTCCACCAGTAAATAGTCAGCCTGTTCGATGGTTTCCGGGGTGAACATCAGCGGATCATTGGGCCGCCCCAAGTCCCCGGAAAACACCAGGCTAATACCTTCGGCACGCACTTCCACGGTGGCCGCTCCAAGGATGTGTCCGGCACAGCGCAATTGAATGCTGATCCCCGGAGCGATGTCGACCTCATGGTGCAACTCCACTGGCCGCAACAGCTTCAGGGCCCTTTGCGCGTCCTGTTCGGTGTACAGCGGCAAGGCCGGATCGTGTTTGGAGAAGCCATGGCGGTTGGCGTATTCGGCCTCCTCTTCCTGCAAGCGGCCACTGTCGAGCAGCAGTATCTTGACCAGCTCACAGGTCGCGGCCGTGGCATAGACCGGGCCGCGATAACCGTTGCGCACCAACACGGGCAGATAGCCGCTGTGATCCAGGTGAGCATGGGTCAGAACGATGGCTTCCAGATCCCGGACCGGCAGTTGGAAAGGGTCCCAGTTGTGCAGGCGCAGTTGTTTGTAGCCCTGGAACAAGCCGCAATCGATCAACACATGTTTGTCGTTATGTTCCAGCAGGTACTTGCTGCCCGTCACCGTGCCAGCCGCACCGAGAAATGTCATTCGCATGCCCGTCTCCTTGAACACTGATGGGTACGCTATTGATCCCCCTTTACGTCTCCCGGCACTTGATTTTTGTCAACTGCAACCGGGCTGGCTCCCTATCTTCAAGACTCAGCCCCTGAAAATGTCGAATGGCTCGATTTTCAGCACCTTGCGTATGCCCACATAACTGGAAACCCCGGCGATCAACAGCACCAGGCCAAACGCCAGCCCCAGGTTCCAGAACGTAATCATTGCCGCGTAATTGGGCAGATAGGTGCGCACCGTGAAGATCATCAACGTGACCAGCCCAACCCCCAGTCCGTACCCCGTCAAGCAGGTGAACGTGGCCATGAAGAGGATCATGTAGATCAGCTCGCGGCCCTTGGCGCCAATGGCCTTGAGGGCTGCGAACTTGTCGAGGTTTTCCAGAATGAAGGTGTAGAACGTCTGACCGGAGATGGATAACCCGACCAGGAAACTGATCACCGTCATCGTCAGTATGTTGGTGCCGACCCCGGTCTGATAGATATAGAAATCGGTAATCCGCTGGTTGAACTCTCCCCGGGTCAAGGCGACATAGCCCAACTGCGCAACCTGCTGCTTGATCCCGGCCTCTGCGGCCTTGTTCCTGGGTTCCAGCAGAATGTAAGACACCGTGAAGCGGGTGGTCGGGATGTATTCGATGGCGCGTCGGTAAGTGGTGTAGAGCGTCGGTATGCCAGTCAATCCGCTGGTCAGTACCTTGGCGATGGCGACGATGGTCCCGCGGTGGTCATTGAGCTCGAAGGAGGTGCCAATCCGCGGATTCTCCAGTTTCGAAAATTCGGCATCGTGGACCATGATGAATGCGTTTTCCGCGTAAATGTCCTCGATAGAACCCTCTTCAAGCTCAGGGCGACCGAACAGGCTGGTGTCGTCGAGACCTATCACACTGACCGCCTGATAGGTGCCACTGGCCAACCTGACCTGGGCGCCGCCAATGAATACAGGCACCGCGTAGCGCACCTGCTCCATGCTGCGTACGGCATCGAGCAAATAGTCGGGCAGAGGAATGACAATGGTCGGTGTGTTCACGGCCGGGTCCATGATCCACATCGCCGCGCCGATATTGGTCACCGTCGAGTGGGCGCGATTAAGGATGCCGGCAAACAGTGCGGTCATCTGCAACATCAGGAACACCGAGAACGTAATCCCTACCAGCAATGCCGAAAACTTGGCCTTGTCATTGACCAGCAGCTTGAAGCCGATCCGCAGGATGCCCGAGTATTTCATGGTGTCTGCCTGCTGCCCGCAGGGGGCGGAGTGTTCCACCAGCCGCCGCCCAGCGCGACGAACAGCCCGACAGTGTCCTGATGGCGCTGGGCAAGTGCTTGCAGATAGGCGATGTTGACTTGATGCAACTGCACATCGGCCGCCAGCAGATCCAGATAGGTCACCAGGCCCGATCGGTAGTTGGCTTGCAGCAAACGCAGCGCCTCTTCAGCGGTAGCCTGTGCCTCGGTCTGTTTTTGCAGCGCCTGTGCATCGAACTCCAGGGCCTTCAGGGCATCGGCCACTTGCGCGAAAGACTCGAGCACGGTTTGCCGATAATTCGCTGCCGCCTGCTCATAGGCATCGATCGCCGCTTTACGGCCAAACCATAGGCTACCGCCCTGGAACAGCGGGACATCGATGGAGGGGCCAACACTCCAGAACCGCCCGGCACTCGCAAACAACGACCCCAGGTTCGAGCCTGCCGTCCCATAGGTCCCGGTCAGATTGAAACTGGGAAACATCGCCGCCGTGGCCACCCCGATGTTGGCACTGGCCCGGTGCAGTTGCGCTTCTGCGGACAAGATATCCGGCCGCTGCCGGACGAGCCTCGAGGGCAGGCTGACCGGCAGATCGGTGGGCAGCGAAAGACCTGTCAGCTCGATATTGGGGAGACTGACATCGGTGGGTGCGACGCCTTCGAGGGTGGCCAGCAAATGCTCGGCCTGGCTGATTTTCTGCTCCAGCGCCGGTAACAAGGCCTCATTGCTGGTAATCAGGCTGCGCAAACTGAGCACCGCCGAATAAGGCGCCGTACCGCTGCGCACCTGGACCTCGGTGGTCCGAAGCTGTTGTTTTTGCAGCGCAATCAACTGCTCTGTGGCGCGCCGTTGCGCGATATAGCCCGCACGGGCGATGGCGGTATTCACGACATTGGCGGTCAGGGTGAGGTAAGCCGCATGGGTCAGCCAGGTTTGATAGTCGACCTCGGCTTGCAGGCCCTCCACCGTTCGTCGCTGTCCGCCAAAGACATCGAGGGTGTAACTGATCGTGCCACTCAGGGTCACCACGTTGAAGATCGTCCCTCCCGTCGTCAGCCCCTGCTGGAGCGGAGCATTGCGTTCGCGGGTCGCGCCGGCGTGAAGGTCCAGATGCGGGTAGAAAATCCCATGACCGGCCATGAGCGTGTCCTGGCTTTGCCGCAGGCTGGCTTCGGCAGCCTGCAAGGTCTGGTTGTTGGCAGTCGCCTGGCGAACCACCGCATCCAGAGAGCCGGACTTGAACAACCGCCACCAGTCAGGCGCCACTTCAGCCCCCGGCAAAAAACGCTGCGCCTGGCCCTGCGCCGCGACGGTCGTCGTCGCCGGATTGTCGGTGTAACCGCTCTGCGACGGCGTAGGCGGACGCGAAAAGTCCGGGCCTACGGTGCAAGCGCTCATCGCCATCAGAATAATCGCGGCGAGCACCCGGGCATGCAATCGCAGGGGTCGATGGACGCGGGACTGGCACATCATTTCTGTCCTATGAAGACATCCACCAACTGCCCCGGATACACCATCGGGAGGTCTTTTTTCTCGAACCGGAAAACCACCGGCAACACCCTGAGGTCGACTTTCTCCTGACGCTGATTGGACAACTGGATTTTCGGCGACACATACGGCTGCACGCGAACGAACTCCAGCGGCACCTTGATATCCGAGCCATGGATCAACATCTGTGCACGGATATGTTCGGGCGTCGGCAAGCGGGCAATCAGGATCTCGTCCACGTAGCAGCGTACCGCCAGATAGGTCTGCTCAGCGCTCATCACCGCCAACGGGCTGAATTGCTGGATATACGGGTCATAGGCGCCCTGCGGCGACACATAACTGCCCACGGTGGTATTGATGGCCAGGACCACGCCATCCACCGGGGCCTTGATCGCATATTGCGCAAGCGTGGCATTCGCCGCCTTGAGCGCCGCCTGTGCCTGGGCCGCGGTATTCTTTGCAGTGTCCAGCGTGTCCTTGCTGATGGACTTGGGGTCAATCCCGTAGGACGCCAGGCGCTTGGTGTATTGGTCCTGAGCGGTTTTCAGACTGGCTTGCGCCAATTCGAAGTTTGCCCTGGGCACGGCGTCATCAATGGTCACCAGGGGCGTACCACGGGTGACAGCCTGCCCTTCCTGCACCAGCACTTGAGTGATCGGCCCGGAAACCTGCGGGTAAATCACGATGTTGGAACCGCCGGGCTGCTCGCTTTCGATAATCCCGTTCGCATAAATCGCGGTGTCATAAGTGCTGCTCGCCGGGGCGAAGGCTGGCGGCAATGGACGGGGCGTGCGTCCGAGCAGGTAGGCGGCGGTCACCCCGGCCAATACACCGATGACGGCCAGCACAAACAGCACCCGGTTCTTCATGGCGAGGTCCGGTCAGGTTCGCTGATGCGGCCATCTTCCATATGAATGATGCGGTCGGCGTACTCATTGATTCGCGCGTCGTGAGTGACGATCAGAATGCAACGCTGCTGGTTGAGAATATTCGACTTCACGAAGGCAATGATCATCTTCCCGGTGTCACCGTCGAGGGATGCGGTGGGCTCGTCGAGAATCAATAGCTGCGGGCTGCCGATGATCGCCCGGGCAATCGCCACCCGCTGTTGTTCGCCGCCGGACAGCTTGACCGGCAGAATGTCGCCGCGGTCCTTGAGGCCGACCACTTCCAGGCTCTGCTTCGCCTGCGTTATGGCGTCGTCCCAATCACAGTGCTTGAGGATCAAGGGAATCGCGACGTTCTCGGCAGCGGTCAGCCGTGCAAAAAGATGGTAGTCCTGAAACACGAAGCCGATGTTATTGAGGCGTAACTCCGCCAACTGATCGGTGCTCAAGCTCCAGATGTCATTGCCATTGATCTTCACCGTACCGGCATCCGGCCGCAGAATGCCGGAGATCATGCTCAGCAACGTGGTCTTGCCGCTCCCTGACGGACCGACGATGAACACCATTTCGCCAAACTGTGCGACCAGTGAGACCTGATCGACAGCCTTCATTCGTACGTCCCCTTCCCCGAACCATTTGGTCAGGCCGCTCGAATCAATCGCCGGATGATCGGCAGAACCCGTTTGATCCGAACTCATGAGCGTTTCTGCTCCCGATCAGCCGATGCCCCTGAGCACTGGCAGTTATCGAATACCGCCACCACGATACGCCATCAATACGGCGGCTTGACGATCATCAGACTGCAGGGAGCCCGGTTCAGGGTGTTCTCGGCGGTACTGCCGAGAAATACGTTCACGCCCCGATAGTGCACGGTGCCCATCACAATCATGTCGAATTCATTACTTGCCGCGAAACGCTCGATCATCTTGTGCGGAACACCGGTCAACAGATGCCGTTTCGCCTCTGGAATCTCATAGCGTTCGGCGAGCGTATCGAAGGCTTCAATCTGGGTATCGCTGACCGCGTCTCTCAAACTTTCCCGCATGGTCAGGTATTGCAAATTCACGCCGGAGTCGCCGTTCACAATCCAGCCGCTGACATTGAGCAGGTGTAGCTTCGCGCCACAGGACAAGGCCAGCTTCGAAGCAATATCGAGGATCTGGTCATTGAGCCCCTGCGTCAGCTCTTCAAGATGAGACAGGTCGATCGCCGCCAGTATTTTCAAGGGCAACGGGTTTCTGGCATCGGTGACCAGGTGCAAGGGGGCCGGACAGTCGCGCAGTAACAGCCAGTCCAGAGGCTTGTAGAAAACCCGTTGAAATGCCGATACGTGCTGTACATCCTTGATCACGATGTCTGCCCCGAAGTCGTTCACGTACTCAAGCACCTCCCCGATACCCGGTTTGGCCCAGACCACTTCAGTGGTCACGTGCAGGCCTTTGCATTGCCCAAACCGGGCCTGCTGCTCTAGCCAGTGACGGTGCACCTGCAAATATCCCTCGCGCGCCTGCGCCATGGCCTGATGGTCAAACAGACCAGCGACCGCCAGCGCTTCGACGTAATCGAATGCCACGATGTGCAGCATCGCGCCTGTCGCCCTTGCCAGGGACTCCGCCCGATCAAACGCGGGGGTACGGGACATTTCGCTCGGAGCGATCAGCAGTAAACGGCGAATTTCAAACATCACACACCTCGTCGGCAGATGCTTGGTCAGTCGAACCTGATGAGCAGCACTCCTGTGCCGGCTTTCCATCAGCACACGGATCGACGAACACCCTCTCTGATTAATGTCGATAGTGAGCGGGCAGGTGCTGGCCGGGGTTGATAAAAATCACAAAAAATTGTCGTTCGCCCCAGCGCCGCCGCTGAAAGAGGCATTGTTGATTCAGCTCAATAAATGTTCGGCCTCCAGGCGTAAAAACATACTCAGTGATCGGGCATATGCCGTCCGATGCTCGCGCCTTATCGACCACAGAGGACACCATCATGAACGACTTGAGTCTGCGCCAAACCATTCTCGATGAGCTTGAGTTCCAGCCTGATATCGATGCCGCCCATATCGGCGTCGCCGTGGACAAGGGCGTCGTCACGCTCTCCGGCCATGTCCGGACCTATGTTCAGAAAATCGCTGCTGAACAGGCGGTAAAGCGCATCAAGGGCGTACGCGCACTGGCCGAAGAAATACAGGTCAGGCTGGACCCCGGGGAAGGCACGGCAGATGACACCATCGCGACCCGCGCATTGAAGATCATTGCCTGGAGTTCTGACGTCCCCATAGACACCATCAAGGTCATCGTACAAAAGGGCTGGGTAACACTGGAGGGCAAGGTGGACTGGCAGTACCAGAAAGAAACCGTCGAACGTGCGGTGCGCAAGTTGTCCGGGGTGGTGGGCGTGGACAATCGGCTCACCCTTTATCCCCGGGTGGAAGTGGCCGATATCCAGCACCGCATCGAAGAAGCCCTCAAGCGCAATGCCGAAGTGGATGCCAAGGGTATTCACGTCAAGGTAGACGGTGATGTCGTGAAACTTGAAGGCCGGGTCCATCTGTGGCGTGAACGCCAGATCGCCACCCGCGCAGCCTGGTCCGTACCGGGTGTAAGAGCAGTGGAAGATCACCTGCTGATTGCCTGATGTCAAACAGGGAATATCAGCTCGACGTCCGGCGTAAACCCCGGCGTTCGGGCTGATGGCGTCTAGAATCGTATTCAGATGCCCAACGAGCTTGAGCCTCGGCGTTCGGCAATCGAACCGTCACGCATCGGGCCAGCCCGCCTTTTTTCCCTGAGCCAAGGCCATGAAAAAGAATCACCAGTGGAACCTTTCCTACTTCGCGATCACCTTTCTGGTCCTTGCACTCGCCCAGCTGTTTTTTGTTGACCGCCATTCGGTGCAGAGCATCCCCTACAGTCAGTTCCTGCAACTGTTGGGCGAGCACAAGGTCAGCGAGTTGCGGGTCGACAAGGAGCAGATCAGCGGCAAGCTGCAAGAGCCCATCGACGGCCACGACCTGTTCACCACCGTGCGGGTCGATCCCACGCTGGCGACTGAGTTGGCACAATCGGGTGTCGGCTTTTCCGGCATCAGCGAAAACACCCTGCTGAACGCGCTGCTGGGCTGGCTGCTGCCCTTTGCCATGATCATGGTGCTGTGGCATTTCCTGTTCCGTGGCATGGCCGAAAAACAGGGCCTTGGCGGGCTGATGAATGTCGGCAAGTCGCGGGCCAAGGTCTTTGTCGAACGCGATACCGGGGTGACCTTCGCCGATGTCGCGGGCATTGATGAAGCCAAGGCCGAGCTGGTGGAAATCGTCTCGTTCCTGAAGGACAAGGCCAGATATGCACGCCTGGGCGCGCATATTCCCAAGGGCACCCTGCTGGTCGGCCCACCGGGCACCGGCAAAACCTTGGTGGCCAAGGCGATCGCCGGTGAAGCCGGGGTGCCGTTTTTTTCGATTTCAGGGTCCGAATTCGTCGAAATGTTCGTCGGTGTCGGCGCCGCTCGAGTGCGCGATTTGTTCGAGCAGGCGCGGCAAGCGGCACCGTGCATTATCTTCATCGACGAACTCGACGCCCTGGGCAAAATGCGCGGTATCGGTGCGTTTGGCGGCAACGACGAAAAAGAGCAAACCCTCAACCAGCTGCTGGCCGAACTGGACGGTTTCGACCCGCGCGAAGGTGTGGTCCTGCTGGCAGCGACCAACCGGCCGGAGGTCCTCGATCCGGCGTTGCTGCGGGCCGGCCGCTTCGACCGTCAACTGGTGATCGACCGCCCCGATCGAAAAGGCCGACAAGCCATCCTCAAGGTCCATCTGAAAAAAATCACCGTAGCGCCCGACATCGACTCCGAACGTATCGCTGAAATCACCACCGGCTTCACCGGCGCAGACCTGGCGAACCTGATCAACGAAGCCGCGATCGTGGCCACCCGCCGGGGAGGCGAAACCGTCACCCTCGACGACTTCACGGTCGCGGTGGAACGCATCGTCGCCGGGGTCGAACGCAAAAGCAGCCTGTTATTGCCTGACGAACGTCTGGTGGTGGCCTATCACGAAATGGGCCATGCCCTGGCCGCTGGCACGTTGCCGGGAATGGACCCGGTCCACAAAGTCTCGATCATCCCCCGATCCATTGGCTCGCTGGGCTATACCTTGCAGCGCCCGACCGAGGATCACTTCCTGATCAGTTGTCAGATGCTCAAGGATCGAATCGCCGTCCTGATGGCCGGGCGGGCCGCCGAGTTCATCGTCTATGGCCAGATTTCCACGGGTGCCGCCGATGACCTGACCCGGGCGACCGACATCGCCCGGCAGTTGATCACCCGCTTCGGCATGAGTGCCGAACTCGGTCAATCAGTACTCGAACGGCAAACCCCGACTTATCTGGGCGAACACATGGCCGGACTGGGCCAGAAAGACTATTCGGAACAAACCGCGCGGGAAATCGACCTGGGTATCCGCGCCTTGCTCGAAGAAGCCTATAACCGGGCCAAGGTGCTGCTCGACAGTCGTCGGGCCGACCTGGATGCCGGCGCTCATTTGTTGCTGGAAAAGGAAACGCTGACGCCAGAGGAGTTTGCGCCGCTGCTACCGCTCAAGGCCGCCCCCGATGGCTCGCCATGATTGAGGTCACGCTGATCAATACGCTGGTGGTCATCGTTGCCGTGGTGATCCACTACGAATGCCTGTCACGCCTGAACGACTGGCTTCCCCGGCTCCGGGCCTGGAGTCGATTCAGAATCGTCGTCGGGGTATTTGGCGCGATGCTGGCCCATGCGACAGAAGTCTGGTGCTTTGCGCTGGCCTATTACCTGATGGCGCGCTCCGGCGACTGGGGCAGCCTGAGCGGCAACTTTGACGGCTCGTTCATGGATTGCGTGTACTTTTCCTTCACCACCTTTACCACCATCGGTTTTGGCGATATCTCGCCCATGGGCAAACTCAAGTACCTGACCGGGTTGCAGGCACTGACCGGCCTGGTGCTCATCACCTGGACGGCGTCCTTTCTGTTTCTCGAAATGCAGAAATACTGGAAGAGCAAATAGCGGCCGCCGATGGACGACCGCTTCCGCGGGACCTAAACGGCCAGGATGCTGCAAGGCACTTGATAAAGCACATGTTCGGTGGTGCTGCCAATCAACCATTGCAGGCCATGGTGCCGGCCCCTGCCCATGACGATCACGTCAGTCTGGTTATCGTTGACGAACCCGGCCAGCGCCGACACCGGATCGCCGAAGATAAAATGCCGACACTCAACAGGCACCCCAAAGTCATGAGCCAGTGTGACAAAGGATTTTTCCAGTGCCTGGCGCAGATCTTTCCTGAGTTTCGACAGCACCGGCTCATCTCCATCGGCATCGTCCAGATAGTCGGAGGACATAGGGCAGACGTGCAGCAGCGACAATTGGGCATCACATTGCAAAGCCAGGCTATTGGCCTGCTGCAGGATCCGCTCGTTCAGCTTGCTGCCCTGCGGCTCGGGATCCACCGCCGCGACCACCTTGCGCGGCAACGTATGACTGCACGGACTCAGCAGATAAACCGGCACCGGGCATTCGCGCAGCAAGTACCAATCCATGGGCGTGACAAAAGCACGCTTGAGCAGCGGCTCATGCTGAATCTCCTTGAGCAACAGGTCGGGGCGCAGTTGCATCACATAGTCCAGGATCTCCAGACGGGCATCATCGCTCCATCTCACTTCGCTGGTCACATCAAGCCCTTTGGCGCGTAGTGCGTGCACTTCATTCTTCAACCATCGGCTCTGCTCCTGCAGGTAACGCGTGCGCGTCTCGTCCCGTGCCGGCGGTTCAAGCAGCGAAAAAAGCCTGACCGGTTTTGTCAGCCCGAGAATATGCAGAGTGGCACCACAGGCCTTGGCCAGAGCGCTGGCCTGGTGGATCGCCGGGGAGTGACGCAGGGTCGGATTGATGATCAGCAGCAACCGTTGATACTGGCTCATGGTCTGGCTCCAGAACGTTCAGGCCTGGACGCGAACGGCTTCTTGCCTCTGCGCTCATGCTGGATGGATGTCGGCATCGATCGGGGCTCCTCAACTGCCGGCCGCAGGCGTCCATTGCCAGTTCATCACTTCGGGCAAGTCCTGCCCGTGTTCGATAAGGTAAAGCTTGTGTTTCTCCATCGTTGCCCAGTAACGCGCCCGGGCCGTTTCGATCTGCTCGTGCAGGCGCGGAACCCGTTCAATCACATCCAGCGCCAACTGATAACGGTCCAGGTTATTGATCACCGCCATATCGAACGGTGTCGTGGTCGCCCCCTCCTCCTTGAAGCCGCGCACGTGGAAGTTTTCATGATTGCTGCGTTTGTAAATCAGCCGGTGAATCAGTGCCGGGTACCCGTGGAAAGCAAAGATCACGGGTCTATCGACGGTGAACAGCTCATCGAACGCCGAGTCCGACAAACCATGGGGATGCTGAAATGACGGTTGCAGCACCATCAGATCGACGACGTTGATCACCCTGACGCGCAAATCCGGCACGTACTCGCGGAGCAAGGTCACGGCGGCCAGCGTTTCCAGGGTTGGGACGTCTCCGGCGCAAGCCATGACCACGTCCGGGTCTTGATCGTTCTGGCAGGCCCAGTCCCATCGACCGATGCCGCACAGGCAATGACGGATGGCCGAACCGATATCCAGCCACTGCCACTCCGGTTGTTTGCCGGCAACGATGATGTTGATGTAGTTGCGACTTCTCAGGCAGTGGTCGGCAACCGACAGCAGGCAATTGGCGTCGGCTGGCAGGTAGATCCGGACCACATCGGACTTCTTGTTCGCGACCAGATCGATGAACCCCGGGTCCTGATGGGAAAAACCGTTATGGTCCTGACGCCAGACATGCGAGGTGAGCAAGTAATTGAGCGAGGCTACGGGTTTGCGCCAAGGCACCTCGGCGGCGGTTTTCAGCCATTTGGCGTGCTGATTGAACATCGAATCGACGATGTGAATGAAGGCCTCGTAACAGGAGAACAGTCCATGCCGGCCCGTCAATAAATAACCTTCCAGCCAACCCTCGCACACTTGCTCACTCAGAATCTCCATCACCCGGCCTTCGGCCGTCAGGTCGATATCTTCGGGCTCCAAGGTGCCCATCCACGCCTTCGCGCTGACGTCGTAGACCGCATCCAGTCGGTTCGAGGCGGTTTCATCCGGGCCGAACAACCGAAAATTGCCTGAGGCCAGATTGTTTTTCATCACGTCGCGCAGAAACGTCCCCAGCACCCGGGTCGCTTCTGCGCGCAGGCAGCCCGGCGCGGGAAGTTTCACGGCGTATTCGGTAAAGCGCGGCAGATCCAGCGGTCTCAGCAGCAGGCCACCATTGGCATGGGGATTGGCGCTCATTCGCCGGTGCCCCGTCGGTGCCAGCGCAGCGATTTCGGGTAACAGGGCACCATTGACGTCAAACAGCTCATCAGGCCGATAGCTGCTGAGCCAGTCTTCCAGTTGCCGCAGATGAATCGGCTGGCTGAAATCCGCCAACGGAACCTGATGCGCACGCCATGTGCCTTCAATACGCCGACCATCGACGAATTTGGGGCCTGTCCAGCCCTTTGGCGTACGCAGCACCAGCATCGGCCAAAGGGGGCGCTCCGGCACCGGAGGCTGCGGATATTTGCGTGCAACGCGCTGGATCTCGCGGATTTTCAACAGCATCGTGTCCAGGGTTCTGGCCAACGCCTGATGAACCTGCTCAGGCTCGTCACCCTCGACAAAATACGGATCGTAGCCGTAGCCATACATCAGGGCCGACAGTTCGTCCTCGCTGATTCTGGAGAGTACCGAGGGGTTGGCGATCTTGTAGCCATTGAGGTGCAGAATCGGCAGGACTGCCCCGTCACGCACCGGATTAAGGAATTTGTTGGAATGCCAGCTGGCCGCCAGCGTTCCCGTTTCAGCCTCACCGTCGCCGATCACGCACGCCACGATCAGGTCCGGGTTATCGAACGCCGCGCCGTAGGCATGGGCCAGGGAATAGCCCAGTTCGCCGCCTTCATGGATCGACCCGGGAATCTGCGCCGAAACATGGCTGGAAAGCCCATAGGGCCAGGAAAACTGCCGAAAGAGCCGGACCAGGCCGTTACGGTTCTGCTCCACTGAAGGATTGAACTCGGTGTAAGTCCCTTCCAGATAGGTCTGCGCCACGATCGCCGGCCCACCATGCCCGGGGCCGGTGACGAAGATCATGTTCAGGTCGTAGCAGGTGATCAGGCGGTTGAGGTGCACGTAGATCAGATTCAGCCCCGGCGTTGTTCCCCAATGCCCCAGTAAACGCGGTTTTACATGCTCCAGTGTCAGGGGCACGCTGATCAGCGGGTTGTCCTTGAGGTAGATCTGCCCCACCGCCAGGTAATTGGATGCTCGCCAATAGGCGTCGAGACCTTCCAGCTGATCGGCACTCAGAAAATCGCTCATGAAGCTCTCCGCTCTAGACGAGGAGCAACACCGGCCGTCGAATGACAGGCCCGCGCTGCGAACAGGGCATTTGTCGATTCTGGGAGTCTGGGAGGTTCAAGACTTGATTTACATCAAACGCGCCTCCTCTGGAGAGGAATGCCAGTCAGTTAAGCGCAAACCTGTGGGAGCGAGCCGGCTCCGGGCGGCGTTCCGACGATGACGGCATAACATTCAACATCAATGTTGACTGACCCACCGCTATCGCGAGCAGGCTCGCTCCCACATGGATTGCGCCTGATTGACAGGCATTTTCTGCTGGGGCACTGCCCCCGTTCGTCGTACAAACACCCCCGGCTCACGCATTACGGGTTTGACCCGGCTCTCAGCGCCTATGCTTGATACACCGATAGAGGGACGCTTAATGCCACCGTATGACCTCCGCCCCGTTCACGCCCATTACCTCAAGGCTGCCTGCGCCAACTGCAGCGTGCTGGAGCTGTGCCTGCCGATTGGCCTGACCGACCAGGAAGTAGAGCGACTGGATACCCTGATCATCCAGCGCGTAAAAGTTAAAAAAGGGGCGGCGTTGTATCGCACGGGCGATTCATTGCGCTCGCTTTACGCAGTGCGCATCGGTTCATTCAAGACCACAGTGTTGTCTCTCGACGGTCGCGAGCAAGTCACCGGTTTTCAAATACCCGGCGAGATGCTCGGCCTGGACGCTATCAGTGAAGAGCAGCACACCTGCAATGCTTTCGCTCTTGAGGACAGCGAAGTGTGTCCCATCCATTTCGCCCAGTTGGAGAAGCTTTCCCGGGAGCTGCCTACGCTGCAGCACAATCTGAACAAGCTCCTGAGCCGCGAAATCGTGCGCGATCACGACATGCTGATGCTGATGGGCAAGATGAACTCCGACGAACGTCTGGCGGCCTTTCTGTTGAACCTGTCGCAGCGGCTTAGCCTGCGCGGTTATTCGTCCAGGGAGTTCGTACTGAAGATGCGTCGCGAAGAGATCGGCTCCTACCTGGGGCTGCGCCTGGAAACCATCTGCCGGGGCATTGCCCACCTGCGGGATCAGTCACTGGTCGAGATTTCCGGGCGTAACGTCACCATCCTCGACATGGACAGGCTCAAGCATCTGGTTACCGGCTGCCATCGGGACGCGCCAGTTTGACAGCCTGAATGCCTGATTCCGGAGAATCGTCATGCGCGCCATGGTGCTACAGACTCCTGGCCAGCCACTGCAACGGGAAGAACGCGTTATCCCGACACCTGATGCTCAGCAACTGTTAATCAAAGTCCTGGCCTGTGGCGTATGCCGCACCGACCTGCACCTGGTCGATGGCGAGCTGCCGCAAGCGACACTGCCGCGAGTGCCGGGGCATGAAATCGTCGGGGAAGTGACCGCGGTGGGGGCTGACGTTGCGCCCGACTGGATTGGCCAGCGGGTCGGCGTTCCCTGGCTTGGATCGACCTGCGGCCAGTGTGCGTTCTGCCGCTCGGGCCGGGAGAACCTCTGCGATCAGGCGCAGTTCACCGGATGCAATCTGGACGGTGGTTATGCCGACTACACCGTGGCCGACGCGCGCTTCTGTTTTCGCCTTCCGGACACGCTCTCGGCCACTGAAGCCGCACCGTTGCTATGCGCCGGGCTGATCGGCTTTCGGGCGCTGCAAATGGCCAAAACCGCACGTCATCTGGGCCTCTACGGGTTCGGTGCCGCCGCGCACCTGGCGATCCAGGTGGCGCTGGGCCGAGGTCAACAGGTGTACGCCTTCACCCGACCGGGCGACAATGAGGGCCAGGCGTATGCCCGAACGTTGGGCGCAACCTGGGCCGGCCCCTCGGACCAGAAACCGCCACATCTGCTGGACGCCAGCCTGATCTTCGCCCCCGTGGGTGCGCTGGTGCCGTTGGCGCTGGAGGCCACCGTCAAGGGTGGCTGCGTGATATGCGCCGGCATCCACATGAGCGACATCCCTGCGTTTCCCTATCGACTGCTCTGGGGTGAGCGCAGCGTACGTTCGGTGGCCAACCTGACGCGCGAAGACGGCACGGCGTTTTTCCAGGAGATTCGCCATACGCCCGTGCACAGCGATGTCACCTGCTTTGCACTGGACGACGCCAATCAGGCGCTCGCCCAGCTGAGGAGCGGTCAGGTCAAAGGCGCCATCGTGCTTACCCCCTGACCGCAAAACCGGGTGAGCGGACCGCCAGAATGCTGCCAGGCACCGAGTAAAGCGCCCGTTCGGTGGTGCTGCCAATCAACCGATCCAGCCCGACCCGGTGCACCGTGCCCATCACCACCACGTCGGCCAGGTACTCTTCGACAAACTCGGTCAATGCGCGAACCGGTTGGCCCATGACAAAGTGCCGGCGTTCGGGCGGTATACCGTAGCGATCGGCCAGGGTCACGAATGCCAGGTGCAAGGATTCACGCAGCTCCTCCATGTAATCCATGCTCCAGCCGCCGTTGACCAACGGTGCATCGCCATTGAACGCGGGTGACAGGTCGTAGGCGTACAGCAAATGCAGCGGCGCATCGCACTGCAGGGCCAGGGCGTTCGCGGTTTGAATGATGGTGTCGTTGAGGCCACTGATCTGGGTTTGCGGATCGAAGGGGTCGACCGCCGCCACGATCCGGTGAGGCAAACTGTAACGGGCCTGGTTGACCAGGTGCACAGACACCGGGCATTCGCGCAGCAGGTGACAATCGAGTGGCGTGATGAATACCCGTTTGAGCACCGGCTCCAGCGTGGCGTCCTTGATCACCAGGTCAGGCTTGAACTCCTCGACATGCTTGAGGATATCCAGCAGCGGATGGGTGGTGAAGACCACTTCCACCGAGACTTTCAGCCCCTCACCGCTCAGTCGCTGGATTTCCTCCGACATCCAGCGGCGATAGCGGCGCAGGTAGCTGTGAAACGCCGCCTCATCGACTTTTTCATCCCACAAATGAACGATCGGCACCGGTTCGACAAAGGCACACACGTGCAACACCGCCCCACTCGCCTTGGCCAGGGCGACCGCGCGCAGCAAGGCTGGAGATTGATGCAAGGTTCGATCGGCGATCAGCAGTAACCGTTGATAATGACCCATCACACACCTCGGCTCGGCGCCGGTCGATCCCGCCGGCATGCTCCTAGACTGCACTCATTGCCCCCAACGTGGTTGATTTACATCAAATCCGGGCCTTTGAGGACGCCTGTGCCGAGTGTCTGATCCAGATCAGATTCGAGTGCCGCCGTTGGCGTAAAAAGATATGAACCGCGTGACCTTCTGCTACACGCGGACCTTTTTTCCATCAGAGGGAGGATTGCACCATGCTCACTGTCAAGGACCACAACGAACGGGCTGCCGCCGCCTATGCCGCGGTCTCCGGGCAATACTGGATCGAAGCACTCAGGGACGGTCGGCATGTACTGATCCGGCCATTGACGGATAAAGACCGCGAGCGCGAATACGCATTCATCAAACGCCTGTCCCCGGAATCCCGTCATATGCGCTTTCTGGCGCAAATCAACGAACCCGGTAAGGCTATGCTCGACCAGTTGATGGACATCGACGGCAAGAAGCGCATGGCTTACATCGCGCTGGTCCACGAAGACGGTAAATTGATCGAAATCGGCGTCAGTCGTTATGCCGCCACCGCCGAACATGAATGCGAATGCGCGATCACCGTCGCCGATGAATGGCAGCACCTGGGGCTGGGTACGCTGTTGATGGAGCATTTGATCAAAGCAGCGCGCAAGAACGGCTTTCATCAGATGTATTCCGTTGATGCCTCAAGTAATGCCCCCATGCGCGATTTGGCAAAAGCCCTGGGATTTGAAGTCCATAACGATCCTGACGATGCCCGCCAGGTCATTCACCGCCTCATGCTGTAAAAAAAAACGCCCCTTGGCGCACCAGACACTGGCGCGCCAAGGGGCGATTCAACACTACTGCAGCGGCTCGCCCGGCTTGATCGCCAGTACACTGCACGGCGCCCGATGCAAGAGATGTTCGGCGGTGCTGCCCAAGAGTTTGCTCAAACCCCTATGGTGCACCGTTCCCATGACGATGACATCGATCTGATGATCAGTCGCAAACTCGCAGATGCTCTGCAAGGGCGCGCCTTCAATGAAGTGGCGACGATCGGCCGGCACGCCGTGGCGCTCGGCCAGGGCCGCAAATGCCTCATTTTGCGCCTCGCCCAAGGCTTCGTAGATGCCGGTGGCGAGGGGCAATGCACCAACGCCCATGTCCGTGGCGTACACCGCTGCCCAGTCATACACATGGACCAGATCAAGCTCGGCGTTGCATTGTTCGGCCAGCTTCACTGCCGCGTCGACAATCTGATCGTTGAACACCAGGTCCTGGTCTTCACTGCGCAACACATCGATAATTGCCAGAACCTTGTGCGGCCGTGGGTGGCTGGCGTTGGTGACCAGATGCACCGGCACCGGGCAATCGCGCAGCAACCGCCAGTCCAGCGGAGTAAAGAAGATCCGCTTCAACGCGGACTCCTCCTGAGCATCCTTGATGATCAGGGCCAGAGGCATCTCGTTGACGAAGTGAAGGATCTCTTCATAAGGGTGCTGGACCCAGACCACCTCACTGGTGACTTCGACCCCGTGCTTCTTCGCCAAACCGGCTTGTTGCTCAAGCCATTGTCGATGGCTTTCCAGGTAGCCATCACGGGCTTGCCGGATTTGCTCGGGGGCGAACAGACCGGCCACCGCCAAGGCTTCGCTGTAATCGAACGCCACAATATGCAAGGGTAATTGCGTCGCCAGAGCCAGGGCCGTAGCGCGCTCGAACGCCGGAGTACGGGTCATCGCAGGTGGGGCAATCAGCAATAAACGTTGAGTCTGAGACATAAGACACCTCGGCGCTCGGCCATTTCAATGCAGTCGGTACGACGTTAGATTGAACGTTCCGGGTGCAGGCGACTTGATCTTTATCAGCTCCATGCGCTCTTTACAGAACCTCGATTGATACGGCAAGCCATCGAACGCTTCAGTGCAGCAAGGTGCCCGCCCACATCGCCGCCGTTATCAATACTTGCCCCGGGATGACATAGGCGGCAAATCGGCGACCGCCGCTGACCCACGCCACCACACATTTGCTCAGCGAGTTGCTGCTCACCGCCATCAGCACGGGGCCGGCAATGGCGTCGAAAGGCAACTGACCGGCCTTGGCCAGGGAAGCAATGGACGCCGTTGAAGAGTGGGCATCGGCAAAACCGCCAAGGGCCGTCGTCAGCATCACACCCACCTGGCCAAAGTGGCTCAGCATTGCAGAAGACAGGAAGGTAATGCCGGTCATGGCCAGTACCACGATCAAGGCCAGCCTGAGATTGAACGCACCACCAACCTTGATCGGCTCGTTGCCGTCCCCCGTCGATCTTGGAAACATCAAGCAAACGCCATACAACCCCGTGACGAAGAGTCCAGATAGCAACGGCCCCCACATGCTGCGCAACAGGCCGGGATCGACCGTTCCCAGGATCAGGCCCACCTGAATGACGGTCGCCAGATTGGACAGCATCGCAGCGGCGCTCAGGACTTTGATGTGCGCCGGCTCCTTGGCACTGATATGCCCCATGGCCGCAATGGTCACCGTGCCGGAAACGAACCCCGAAGCGATCGCACTGATCGGATACCCGTAGCGGGTGCCCAGGGTGCGAACCGCGATATGCCCCACCGCCCCTATCGCCATCAACAGCACGGTCAAGGTGCAAATGGTGCGCAAATTGATTGCCGCATAGGGCCCGATAAAGCGATCCGGCGCCAGTGGCAGCACCACCAGTGCGGCGACCAACAGCACTAGGCCGTCGCGAATTTCCGCGTCGGTCAACTGATTGTGCGCAAAGTGATGCAACCGCTGACGATAAGTCAGCAACCCCGCCATCACCACGCCAATCGCAATGGCCAGCTCTGGCGCGGAGCCACACAACGCCCCCAGGACCAACACCGTGAGCAAGGCCACTTCACTGGTAATGCCAGGATCCTTTTCAAGGTTTCGCCAATAAGCCACGGTGAGCAGCAGCGCCACACAGATCGCGATGATCCCCACCAGCAGACCGCCGCCCACCTGCGGGGAGATATAGCCCAATAGCGCAGTGATCGCGAATGTCCGCAACCCGGCACAGGCACGGCTGTCGCCCCCGCCCTTATGGCGCTCGCGCTCAAGACCGACCAGCATGCCGATCCCCAGCGCAGCGGCGGCATTGGCCAGGCCGAAGGTTTCACTCATTGGATACGCACCCGGTCATCCCCCCTGACCTCGGCGCTTATCTCGCGAGATCAGCCAGCACCCGTTGCTCGACAGCCGGATCGGATCGAGAGCCGGCGGGCGGGCGGGGCAATGGCTTGGTGACAGTGTTTGCCGGCCAGGCATGCGGCGCATTGATGCGCGCCTTGAGCTGCCTGACGAACGCCTCTGCTTCATCCCGACTGTCGAAACCCACCTCCCACACATCCATCTGTACGAGCCAACGGTGTCTTGCCAGTTGTTCCGTTATTTCAATAATCATAGCCGGCCTCGGATCAAGCCTCGCAATCGGGTCTGTGGGCAATGCGTCCTGGCGTCCAGACACTCCATCACGGCGTAACGCGACCTTGCTTTGGCTGCTGAGAATGACGGCAGATGGTCCCTACTGCCCCGTACGCGAGTGTGAAAAGCGTATGAACTTCAGACTGCGCCTGTCAGCGGACGAGAGATTGATCATGGTCAATAATCAGGAGATTGGAGGTGCAGCAAACGACCGTATGTCGGACGACAAGATCGGCCTCTCGCCGGTTTGACCCAGATCAAGCTCGGGCATCTGGCCAGCGACACGATCAGGCCATGGCTTCAGGAGCTGACAACTCATCGTGCCGACAGTACCGCTGCCGACTTTGTGTCTACCCAGGAGAGGTTCGTCATGTCTGGTCAATCACGTTTCATGCTGATCGTCTCACCGCTGATGCAGCACAGCCCGGCCTTCGACAGGGCCGCCGCACTGGCCAAGGCCGAAGGCGCGGCGCTGCACATCGTGGCTTTCGACTACCTGGAAGGCCTGGCGACTGCCAGCCTGGTCAACGACCAGGCCCGCGAAGAGATGCGCCTGGGTTACATCGAACGTCACCGCCAGTGGCTGGAGGAACAGGCCAGGCCTCTGCGCAAGATTGGCCTGGAAGTCACCACCGAGGTGACCTGGGTCGAACGCCCGCTGCAGGAAATTCTGATCCACCTCAAAGAACAGCCGATCGAGTTGCTGATCAAAGCGCTGCAACACGAATCGCTGCTCTCGCGGCTGATGTTCACACCGCTCGACGTGCATTTGCTGCGCGAATGTCCAGTACCGCTGCATTTCGTCAGTAACGCCATTCATGCCTTGCCTCGCAAGGTTGTTGCAGCGGTCGATCCCTTCCACCGCGATAAGCAGTACCAGGGCTTGAACGACCGGATACTCCACGAAGCGGTCAAACTGGCGAGTACCTGCAATGCCGAGGTCGACGTCGTCTATGCCTATGACCTTTCCTCCATCAGTGCCGACGAATTCGACTTCAACAACGTGTCGACCTTCTTCTCTTCAGGCAAAGCCAAGACCCTGTTCGACGCTCAGGGGGAGGCATTCAACGAACTGGCCGAGCGCAACGGCATCCCGCCGCAACAGCGTCACATGATCATGGGCAACCCGGGCAAGGTCCTGGTCAACTATGCCGACGTCAATCAGGTCGATGTTATTGTCATGGGGCGGGTCAGCCATCGCGGGATAGGCCGGCTGATCGGCAGCACGGCAGAAAGCCTTTTGTACAAAATGCCCTGCAGCGTATGGATCGTGTCGCCCGAAGAACTTGCTGAATGAGGCCAACAGCACGCACTACGCTAGCGATGCCGACGGCGAGAAGAACCGTGTCTGCGTCAGAAGATTGGGCAACAGTGCGCTAAGATTGCCGCACTCGCCTCCTCCAACGAGGTTCTGCGTCAAACAGAACGACGTGAAAGGAGAGCGATCTGACCCGCAAACAAGGGTCTGTTGCTAAATTAGGGAGTCAACAATGGAAGATACGGTTAGCAAGGGCCCGGAAAGCATGAGCGCAGAGCCAGAGACGTCCACCGATGCACTGCAGCTGAGCAGCACGGAGCTGCGCATTCTCGGCTCGTTGATCGAGAAACAGGCGACCAGCCCGGAGACCTATCCGCTGACCCTTAACGCGCTGGTCATCGCCTGTAACCAGAAAACCAGCCGGGAACCGGTGATGAACCTCAGCCAGGGCCAGGTCGGGCAAAGTTTGCGCGCCCTGGAAGGTCGAGGCTTTACCAGACTGGTCATGGGCAGCCGCGCCGATCGCTGGGAGCATCGACTCGACAAGGCGCTGGAGCTGGTGCCGGCCCAGGTTACTCTGGCCGGCTTGCTGTTCCTGCGCGGTCCGCAGACGGTCAACGAACTGCTGACGCGCAGCGGCCGCATGCACGATTTCGAAGATGCCGAACAGGTTGTCCATCAACTGGAACGCTTGATTGCCCGTGGTCTCGCGATGTTGCTGCCGCGCCAGTCGGGCCAACGCGAAGACCGCTACATGCACGCACTGGGCGACCCGACGGATATCGAAGCAATCCTCGCCGCCCGCCAGAACCCGGCAGAGCGTGGCGCCAGCAGCGGCGTGTCGGTGGAGCGTATCGAAGAACTCGAAGCGCGGATTGCGGCGCTCGAAGAACGCCTGGCGCGCCTCGAGTAACCCTACCCCCTGCCCCGCAGCACCTGATCAGCTGCGGGCGAACGCCACGGCCTTCTGAAACTGTTCATCGCTGGGACGCACGCCGGTGTACAGCACAAACTGCTCAAGGGCTTGAATGGCGATGACTTCAAGCCCGGTAATGACCTGTTTCCCTGCTGCACGAGCGCGCACGATCAGTGGCGTTTCCGAGGGGATCGCCACCACATCGAAGACAGTTTCCGCGCAATCGATGGCGTCAGCATCAAAAGCCAGTTGATCGGCTTCCGCGCCACCGCTCATGCCAATCGGCGTGACATTGACCAACATCCGCGGGCGCTCACTGCCAAGTTCCGCTTGCCAGCGATACCCCAGCGAGTCGGCCAAGGCGCGACCGGCGCTTTCGTTACGGGCCACGATCAGGCCGTTTTGATAGCCGCCATCGCGCAAGGCGCTGGCCACCGCTTTGGCCATCCCGCCGCTGCCGCGCAAGGCGAACGTCGAGTCCTGCGGCACGGCATGGGTTTTCAGCAGTTGCTCGATGGCGAGGTAATCGGTGTTGTAAGCCTTGAGGTGACCGTTGGTGTTAACGATGGTATTGATCGAGGCAATGGCTTGCGCCGACGCGTCCAGCTCATCGACCAGTGCGATGCAGGCTTCCTTGAAGGGCATCGATACGCCGCAGCCGCGAATACCCAGGGCACGAATCCCGCCAATCGCCCCCGGCAGATCCTGACTGCTGAATGCCTTGTAATAGAAATTCAGGCCCAGTTGCTCATAAAGATGGTTGTGGAAACGCAGGCCGAAATTCCCGGGGCGCCCAGACAGTGACATACACAGTTGGGTGTCTTTATTCGGGTTCATCAGCATGTGGATCTCCTTCAAATTACACTTTCAGATGGACGGGATTGGCCAGCCCATCGGGTTTATCGGATCATAGCGAGGCCTCTGGCCCGGCTGGCATGTAAAGGTAAAGATGCCGGTACAGACCTTACACAATATTTACTCTGACGCGTCGCAGATTCGCCAAAAAACGCTGTCTTAGAGTTATCCCCGCAACTATCCTTGGATCTATTGAAGGCTCAAGCGCGTTGGGGCGAAAACACGAGGAATTATCATGATCCGCAAACTCCCTGTAATAGCCTTGCTGATCGGTGCATTTGCTGTCGCAGGACAGGCGCAAGCCCATGGCTACTATTATGGTCACGGCCGTGGCGGCGGCTGGGGCTGGGGTGCACCGCTCGCCGTCGGCGCTGTGGTAGGCGCGGTGGTCGCGGGATCAGTCATGTCCAACGAGCGTCCGGTTTACGTACAACAGCAACCGGTCTACGTTCAACCGCAGCCAGTCTACGTTCAACCGCAGCCGGTGTATGTCCAGCCAGCACCGGTTTATGTCCCGCCACAACCGGGGTACTACATTCAGCCTCGCTACTGATGCCCGGGCTGGCAATCACTGCAGCTTACACAACACAGGCTCCGTCTCGACGGGGCCTGTTTTCGTTTCAGTTGTCGAGCAATGTCTGAATAAATCTCGCCAAGGTCGCTACCGGGACAGTGACTGCGGTTAAATTTGACATGATTGATCCGACGAATGCCCTGGCTTGCGCGCAACAACCGTCATATTTATGTCATGACAGTGCAGCAAGCTTTGAATTGTCCGTAATAAACAGTTCATAAAAACAAGGACGCCCCGAATGCCCACGCAAAACCCGCACCGCATTGTAGGACTCTGTACCTCAAGCAAGGTCTATAACGCACTGACCGAGCTCAAACACCTGGAAGGCCATCGCAGCGCCAAGTTTCTCTCGCTGCTCGCCGAAAACCTGGTGCGTAAAGGCCTGCTCAATGATCATGAAGTGATGAACATGCTCGACCAGGTCGTCGACTGACAGCGGCCATTCGCCACGTTGTCGTCAATGTCCACTATCGAGCGCGTTGATTTTCCGTTGAACCGCCGGGTCAGTAAGGTAGCTCCATAGATTGATGGAGGTACTTATGCCCAAGGTCCAGATCATGTCCGTTATTGGCAGCGCCGTTCCCGCACCGCTCAGAGAGCTGGGATTGCTCGCCTGTTGGTATCTGGTTCAGGACGGCGTCGCGATCAGCGGCCCGCTCACTTCACTGCCTGCCGCCCAGGCCCTGTCGCAACGTATCGGCACCTACGCGCTGGGCGCTTAAGGCAGCTGCACGCGTGGCCTGGTTTCGATGTACAAATCCCAACTCGACATGAACAGCGCAGCGATCAACGGCCCAATGACAAAACCATTGAGACCGAAGATCGCCAGACCGCCCAGGGTCGAAACCAGGACCAGATAGTCCGGCATCCTGGTGTCCTTGCCCACCAGGGTCGGACGCAGAATGTTGTCTACCAGACCGATCACGAACACCCCGAACAACCCCAGCACCACCCCCTGCCAGATCGCGCCGCTGAGCAGGAACCAGGCTGTCACCGGCGCCCAGACAATCCCCGCCCCCACTGCGGGTAGCAGCGACAGAAACGCCATGACCACCGCCCAGAGCAATGCACTGGGAATATCCAGAAACCAGAAAATCAACCCACCCAGCGCACCTTGCGTAATCGCCATCAGCAGGTTGCCTTTGACCGTGGCTCGCACCACGCGGTTGAACTTGAGCTGCAAGCGGCGCTTTTGGTGTTCCGCCAATGGCACGGCCGCACGGACCTTGCGCGACAATTCGGCACCGTCACGCAGAAAGAAGAACAACAGGTAGAGCATGATGAAAAAACTCACCAGGAACTCGAACGTGCCCTGGCCGAAGCTGAAGGCCTGACTGGCAAAAAACTCGCTGCCCTGCATCGCACTCTTGACGATTTTCTCGCGCAAAGTGCTCAGATCACCCATGCCAAAGCGGTCCAGCAGGTGCTGAAAGTACGGCGGCAGGCTGTGCTTGAACTGCGCCAGATAGCCGGCGATGTCCAACTGGCCACTCTCGATATTCTTGTAGAGGGTCGCCCCCTCTTGTACCAACAGGACGCTGGTGATGATCACCGGCAAAATGGCAATGATCAGGCAAATGCCCAAGGTGGAGAGCGCCGTCAGGTTGCGGTGCCAGCCAAACTTCACTTGCAACCGGCGCTGCAAGGGCGCGAAGACAATCCCAAGAATCACCGCCCAGAACACCGCGCCGTAGAACGGCAGCAGAATCCAGATGAAAGCGGCGGTCACCAACACCAGCAGCACCAGCAGCGATCTGTCTCGCACAACGGTTTGGTTCATGTCCGTTCCCCGCCAGTAACCCGCAGACACTGACTGCCTGTTCTAGGTTAGTCAGCCACCACGCGCCCGAGTGCCCTGCTTTATTCACCCAGCATAGATCCAGATCAATAAACGCCTCGCAAGACTGCTCTACCCTCGCGAGCTTTTGTGATCGAGCCCCTCATGCCCCTCGCCACGCCTGAACTGCTTGCCCCTGCCGGCACCCTGAAAAACATGCGCTACGCCTTCGCCTACGGCGCCGATGCGGTCTACGCCGGCCAGCCGCGCTACAGCTTGCGTGTGCGCAATAACGAGTTCGATCATGCCAACCTGGCCCTCGGCATCCGCGAAGCCCAGGCCCAGGGCAAGCGTTTTTATGTGGTGGTGAACATCGCCCCGCACAATGCCAAGCTGAAAACCTTCCTCAAGGATATCGAGCCGGTCATCGCCATGGCCCCGGATGCGCTGATCATGTCCGACCCCGGATTGATCATGCTGGTGCGTCGGCATTTCCCGCAGATGCCGATTCACCTTTCGGTGCAAGCCAACACGGTGAACTGGGCCAGCGTCGAGTTCTGGCAGCAACAAGGCCTGAGCCGGATCATCCTGTCGCGGGAGCTGTCGCTGGAAGAAATCGCCGAGATTCGCCAGCAAGTCCCCGCCATGGAGCTGGAAGTGTTCGTTCATGGCGCGCTATGCATGGCCTATTCCGGGCGCTGCCTGCTGTCGGGTTACATGAACAGGCGTGATGCCAATCAAGGCACCTGCACCAACGCCTGTCGCTGGAAATACTCCGCGCAACCAGCCACGGAAAACGTCGTGGGCGAGATCGTTCAGGCGTTCATCCCGGAGCCAACGCTGGGCATCGGCACGCCCACCGACCAGGTGTTTTTGCTCCAGGAAGCCAACCGCCCCGATGAACTGATGCCGGCCTTCGAGGACGAGCACGGCACCTACATCATGAACGCCAAGGACCTGCGCGCCGTGCAGCATGTCGCTCGCTTGACGCAGATGGGCGTCCACTCGTTGAAGATCGAGGGCCGGACCAAATCGCACTTCTACTGCGCCCGGACCACTCAGGTCTACCGCCGCGCCATCGACGATGCCGTGACCGGCCGCGAGTTCGATCGCAGCCTGATGACCGACCTCGAATCCCTGGCCCAGCGCGGCTATACCGAAGGTTTCCTGCGTCGGCATGTGCACGACGAATACCAGAACTACCAGAACGGCAGCTCGGTGTCGGAGCGTCAGCAGTTCGTCGGTGAGCTGACCGGTGAGCGCCGTGACCGGCTGGCCGAGGTCAAGGTGAAGAACCGCTTTGGTTTGGGCGATCACATGGAATTGATGACGCCCAAAGGCAATTTCCACTTCGACTTGCATCAATTGCAAAGCGCCAAAGGCGAGGCGATTGAAGTGGCACCGGGGGACGGGCACACCGTGTACCTGCCGATTCCGGATGCGGTGGATTTGCAGTTCGGGTTGTTGATGCGGGATGTGTGCGGGGATTAACCCGGAATTGAGGGTGCCTGGGCGGACCGCTATCGCGAGCAGGCTCGCTCCCACATTGGATTGATGGTGTTGTCGCAATTTGCGGCAGCGCACAAATCTACTGTGGGAGCGAGCCTGCTCGCGATAGCGGTCTGTCAGGCGCTTAGATCCTGAACTGCCCGACCAATTTACCCAACCGCTGCCCCAGATCCGCCAGGCTGCGGGAGGTTTGTGCGCCGAGCTGGGTTTCGTCGGCGACGCTGTCCACGGCGACGGCGATCTGATGCACGCTGCGGTTGATCTCTTCAGCCACCGCTGTTTGCTCTTCGGCGGCGCTGGCGATCTGCGCGTTCATCGAATTGATGGTGCCGATCAACTGGGCCATGGTGTCCAGCGAAGCGCCCGCCTGATTGGCCTGGGCCGAGGTGCCGTCACCGGCTTCGCTTGAACGGCGCATGGCATCGACCGCCGACTGTGTTCCAGCCTGCAAGCGGTCGATCATGCCTTGAATTTCCTGAGTGCTTTGCTGCGTGCGACTGGCCAGCGCGCGCACCTCATCGGCGACCACCGCAAAACCACGCCCGGCCTCACCGGCGCGAGCGGCTTCGATGGCAGCGTTCAGCGCCAGCAGGTTGGTCTGATCGGCAATCGAACGGATCACCCCCAGCACGCTGACAATCGACGATACGTCCTGCTGCAAACTGTCGAGCGAAACCCCGCTGCTGCGAATATCTTTCACCAGCGCATGGATCTGCGAAATGCTCCCCGCCACCACGCGTTTGGCCGCCTGACCTTCTTCGTCGGTTTGCTGGGCCGCAACTGCAGCGCCCTGGGCGCTTTTCGCCACTTCCTGCGCTGCCGCCGACATCTCGTTGATCGCCGTGGCCACCTGATCCGTCTCGTGACGTTGGCGTTCCATGGCCTGATCCGAACGCTGGGCCTGATCGGAGACCTGATTGACCAGCCCGGTCAGCTGCGACGTCATCTCGGTAATCTGCCGCACCAGGCTGTGAATCTTGTCGACAAAACGGTTGAACGAACCGGCCAGCTCGCCCAGTTCATCTTGAGAAGTAATCGCCAGTCGGCGCGTCAAATCGCCCTCGCCTGCCGCGATGTCGTCCAGATTGGCCTTCATCAGGTGCAACGGACGCAAAATGGTATTGGCCACGAACAGACCGACCGCCGCGATCACCAGCAGCACCACCGCCGCCACGCCGACGATGCTCAGCAGCACGCCTTCCATGCGCTCGCGAACCTCGGTCTGGACCACGGCGACCTGGGCTTCGACACCATCGAGATTCACCGAGGTACCGATGGCCATGTCCCACTTGGACAGGTATTCGGTGTAACCCAGCTTGGGCACCAGGACTTTGCTGTCGCCAGGCAACGGCGAGCTGTATTGCAGGTAGTGCGTACCGTCCTTGGCGACTTTCACCAGGTCGCGGTTAACGTACACACCGTTAGGGTCGCGGTTGTCCTTGAAGCTCTGGCCGACGCCTTCCGGGCTGTTGGCCTTGAACAGGCGCACGGTATTGGAGTCGTAGCCGAAGAAGTAACCATCCTTGCCGTAGCTGATGCTCGAGAGCAATTTGACCACTTGCGCGCGAGCCGCCTCATCGCCAGGCGCTGCGGCGTCATACAGCGGCTTGATCGCCGTCATCGCCACCGCAACGTAACTTTGCAAGGTGGCCTTGGCGTCGTTCATCAAGCGCTGACGGGTTTCTTCGACTTCTTTACGGGCCTGCTCTTGCAAGATGAAGGCAGTGGTCAGACTGATCACCAACGCAAAGAGCAACACCGGAAGGACGGAGAGGGACAAGACTTTGGCTTTAAGGCTCAGGCGCATGTGTTGTTCACTCTGGATAGTATTGGCGTGGTTAAAGCATTAACGGCAGAGCAACGCAAAACTGTAGGAGCATAGCTTGCTCGCGATGGCGTCCGTGAGATCGCTATCGCTAGCAAGCTATGCTCCTTGGGGCGGAGGGCTTGACGGGGGGATCAGAGGATCATTGCCGCGACCCAGCCAAACCCCAGCAACGGCAGGTTGTAGTGCAGGAACGTCGGGACCACGGTGTCCCAGATATGGTGATGCTGGCCGTCGATATTCAGACCGGAGGTCGGGCCCAGGGTCGAATCGGACGCTGGCGAACCGGCATCGCCCAAGGCGCCGGCAGTCCCGACGATGCAGACGATCGCCAACGGGCTGAAACCCAGTTGCACGCACAACGGCACGAAGATCGCCGCAAGAATCGGCACCGTGGAAAACGATGAGCCGATGCCCATGGTCACCAGCAGGCCGACCAGCAACATCAGTAATGCACCGACACCTTTGCTGTGACCGATCCACGACGCCGAGGCCTCGACCAGGGTTTTCACGTCGCCGGTGGCCTTCATGACCTCGGCGAAACCCGAGGCGGCGATCATGATGAAACCGATCATCGCCATCATCTTCATGCCTTCGGTGAACAGGTCGTCTGTCTCGCGCCAGCGCACGACGCCCGATACCGAGAAGATCAAAAACCCGGCCAGCGCACCGATAATCATCGAGTCCAGCAGCAACTGAATGACGAACGCAGCGGCAATCGCCAGGCCCGCGACCATCAGGGTCAACGGGTTGTATTGCACTGCGACCTGCTCGACCCGTTCGATTTTCTCCAGGTCATACACGCGCTTCTTGCGGTAGCTGACAAACGCCATCAACAACCCGAACACCATGCCCAACGCAGGAATCCCCATGGCATGAGTGACGTTGACGCCACTGATGTCCACCCCGCTTCTACTGACGTTGGCCAGCAGGATTTCATTCAGGAAAATGTTGCCAAACCCCACCGGCAAGAACATGTACGGCGTGATCAGGCCAAAGGTCATGACGCAGGCAATCAGTCGGCGATCCATTTGCAGCCTGGTCAGTACATAAAGCAGTGGCGGCACCAGCAGTGGAATGAAAGCGATGTGGATCGGCAGGACGTTCTGCGAAGCGATGGCCACCACCCAGAGCAACGCAATCAGCAGCCATTTGACCTGCCCGCCACCCGCGGCGTCCTGCCGGTCGACCAGCAGCAAGGCTTTGTCCGCCAGGGCGTGGGCCAGGCCGGACTTGGCAATCGCCACCGCGAAAGCGCCGAGCAAGGCGTAGGACAAGGCCACGGTCGCACCGCCGCCCAGGCCACTGTTGAAGGCCTTGAGCGTGGCATCGATGCCCAGGCCGCCCGTCAAACCGCCCACCAGCGCGCCGACGATCAGCGCGATCACCACATGCACGCGGGACAGGCTGAGCACCAGCATGACGCCGACCGCGGCAATTACTGCATTAATCATCGTTACCTCAAAACAGGGCGACGGGTAAATCCGGCGCAAACAGGATGAGTCCGTCCAGCCAGCTGCATGAGCCGACGGCGGATTGAAGAGAGGGTTTTATTAGAGGGCACGCACTGTGCAACAGCAGGCCTGGCTTGTCAAAACCAACACAGCTCCCCTGTAGCAGCTGGCGCAGCCTGCGTTCGGCGGCGAAGCCGTCGTAAACCCTGCCTGCACGGTTTTCCTGAAACACCGCATCGCATGAATTCACGACGGCTTCGCCGCCGAACGCAGGCTGCGCCAGCTGCTACGGGATTTGTGTGATTTCTTATTTATTCGAATGGATAAAGAAAGTCGAATCGCCGCCGCTACAGTGCAAAGTCTCAGATATTTATCGAATAAAAGGACGTTCCCATGCAGCTCCGACAACTTTCCATTCAATGGAAAATCACCCTGCTCGCCGGGCTGTGCCTGGCCGGCATTGTCACCTTGCTGGTCGGTCTTTCGCTGTATCGCATGGAGCACAGTTCGCAGCTGGTAAAAGCCTCGAGCATGGAGATGCTCACCGAAGCGGCTCAAGCACGCATCGAGGCACAGGGTGAAGTTCAGGCGCTGGGGATTCGCCAGCAGTTCATGGACGCCTACCAATATGGCCACGGCTTCGCGCGCCAGGTGCTGTTTTTGCGTGAACAGGCCGAGAAGCGCTTCCTCGACGCCTTCGACCTGCGCGAAGACCTGACCCGTCAGGTCAAGTCGGCGCTGCAAGCCAACCCGCAACTGCTCGGCCTGTCGCTGGTGTTTGAAGCCAACGCACTGGACGGCAAGGACGAACTGTTCAGCGGCCAGAAAGAAATCGGTAGCAACGACAAGGGCCGCTTCGCCCTGTATTGGTCGCAACCGACCGCCGGCAAGCTGAACTCGATGGCGCTGCCGGAAAGCGACATGGCCGACACCAGCACCGGCCCCAGCGGCGAACCCGCCAATGCCTGGTTCACCTGCCCGCGCACCACCCTCAAGCCGTGCGTGATCGAACCCTATTTCTATGAGATCGACGGCCAGAACGTGCTGATGACCAGCATCGTCTTCCCGTTGCTGGTCGACGGTAAGGTCATTGCATCGCTGTCGGTCGACATCAACCTCAACAGCCTGCAAGCGGTCAGCCAGCAAGCGAGCAAAAAGCTCTATGACGGCCAGACCAGTGTCAGCATCCTCAGCCCGGTGGGTCTGCTCGCCGGTTACAGCCCGGACGCCAGCAAACTCAGCAAGCGTCTGGACAGCGTGGACAAGGACAACGGTGCCGAGCTGATCCGCAGGCTCGCCGCCAGCACTCAGACCCAGAGTCTGCACAACAATCAACTGCTCAAAGTGCTGTCGCCATTCCAGCCGATTCCCGGTGGCAAATCGTGGGGCGTGTTGCTCGACGTGCCGGAGAAAGTCCTGGTCGGCCCCGCAGAAACCCTGAAGCAGCAACTCGACGAACGCAACACCGCCGGCACCCTGATCGAGCTGAGCCTCGGCGTTCTGGCAGCGGTCATCGGCTTGTTGCTGGTGTGGCTGATGGCACGCAGTGTGACCCGGCCGATTCTTGGCGTGGCGCGCATGCTGGAAGACATCGCCAGCGGCGAAGGCGATCTGACCCGCCGTCTGGCCTACGACAAGCAAGATGAACTCGGGCAACTGGCCGGCTGGTTCAACCGTTTCCTCGACAAGCTGCAACCGATCATCGCGCAAGTGAAACGCTCGGTGCAGGACGCGCGCAGCACGGCGGACCAATCATCAGCCATCGCCACCCAGACCAGCGCCGGCATGGAGCAGCAATACCGTCAGGTCGATCAGGTGGCCACTGCGTCCCATGAAATGAGCGCCACCGCCCAGGACGTCGCCCGCAGCGCCGCCCAAGCGGCTCAAGCGGCACGCGACGCTGATCAGGCGACTCGTCAGGGCCTGACCGTGATCGACCGCACCACCGCCAGCATCGACAGCCTCGCGGCTGACATGAGCACGGCGATGACCCAGGTCGAAGGCCTGGCCGCCAACAGCGAGAAAATCGGCTCGGTGCTGGAAGTGATCCGCGCCATCGCCGAACAGACCAACCTGCTGGCACTGAACGCCGCCATCGAAGCGGCCCGCGCCGGTGAAGCCGGGCGTGGTTTTGCGGTGGTGGCTGATGAAGTGCGCAACCTGGCACGCCGTACGCAAGAGTCGGTGGAGGAAACCCGTCAGGTGATCGAGCAGTTGCAAAGCGGCACGCAAGACGTGGTCGGCTCGATGAACAACAGCCATCGCCAGGCTCAGGGCAGCGTCGAGCACGTCAGCCAGGCGGTGACCGCCCTGCGGCAGATCGGCGACGCGGTAACGGTGATTACCGACATGAACCTGCAAATCGCCAGCGCCGCCGAAGAGCAGAGCGCGGTGGCCGAGGAGATCAACAGCAACGTGGCGACCATTCGTGACGTGACGGAATCGCTGTCGGGGCAAGCCAATGAATCGGCGCGGGTCAGCCAGTCGCTGAACAGCCTGGCGAATCAGCAGCAGGGTTTGATGGATCAGTTCAGGGTTTGATCCACAATCTTGTGGCGAGGGAGCTTGCTCCCGCTGGGCTGCGAAGCGGCCCCAAAACCAGTCACTGCGGTGCTTCAGCTAAACCGCATTGACCGGATTTACGACTGTTTCACAGTCGAGCGGGAGCAAGCTCCCTCGCTACAAGGTTTCAGCGCCTGGGCAACTCGACCACCACCTTCAACCCGCCCCACTCGCTTTCCTGCAACACCAACTCCCCACCCCACGCCTCGACGATATCGCGCGCGATCCCCAGTCCCAGGCCATGCCCGTCAGTCTGCTCATCCAGGCGCGTACCACGACTGAATACCTGATCGCGCTGCGCTTCAGGAATGCCCGGCCCATCGTCTTCCACCGCCAGCACAAACCCTTCAGCCGTCTCGACGATGCTCAAGCGCACCTCGGCATCCGCCCACTTGCAGGCGTTATCCAGCAGATTGCCGAGCAGTTCCAGCAGATCCTCACGATCCCAAGGCAAGTGCAAACCGGCCGGTGCCGTGTAGCCCAGATGCAGGTGGTCGCCGTGGATCATGTTCAGGGTCGCGAGCAATCCCGGCAGCTCGGCAGCGCAATCGAACTGCGCGCCCGGCAAGGCATCGCCGGCCAGGCGCGCGCGGTTCAATTCGCGATTGAGTCGCTGCTGAACCTGTTCGAGTTGCTCGCGAAGGATCTTGCGCAGTTCGGGATGGGCGTCGAGTTTTTCGCCCGACGCCAGGCTCAACAGCACCGCCAGTGGCGTCTTCAGCGCATGACCGAGGTTGCCCAGGGCATTGCGCGAACGCTTGAGGCTGTCTTCGGTGTGTGCGAGCAAATGGTTGATCTGCGCCACCAAAGGCTCCAGCTCCAGCGGCACTTGAGCGTCCAGTTGCGAGCGTTGCCCTTGTTGCAACTGAGCGATCTGCTCGCGGGCGTTTTCCAGCGGTCGCAAGGCGCGCCGCACGGTGACCCGCTGTAACACCAGAATCAGCAGCAACCCTGTAAGGCCCAACCCGAGCCCAACCTGGCGCATACGCTGGAAGCTCTCGCGCACCGGGGTGTAGTCCTGCGCCACGCTGATGGAGATTGACTGCCCCAATCGCCGGTAGTCCGCGCGCAGGACCAGCAATTGCTGGCCTTCCGGGCCCAGTTGCAGGTTGCTGTGCAGCCCCGGATGATCGAGCAGCGGTAATTCCTGATCCCACAGCGAACGTGAGCGCCAGTGATTGTCGGCGAAGTCGATATGGAAATAATGCCCGGAGAACGGTCGCTGGTACGCCGGCGACAGGCGTCGTTCGTCCAGCTGCAAACCCTGCGGCCCCCGCACCAAGGCCATCAGCAGGTTTTCGCTGTCATTGCGCAACCCGGCTTCCAGATAACGCTGCAAGCCCACTTCGAACAACCACAAACTGGTTTGCGCCAGCACCAGACCGACCACCACCATGACGCTGATCAGTCCCAGGCTCAAACGCCGTTGAATCGACCTCACCGGGTTTGCCCACCGAACAGGTAACCCTGACCGCGCCGGGTGTCGATCACGCTGCGGCCGAGTTTGCGGCGCAGGTGATTGACGTGAACTTCCAGCACGTTCGAGTCGCGTTCGGTTTCACCGTCGTAGAGGTGTTCGGCCAGGTGGCTTTTGGAAAGGATCTGCTCCGGGTGCAGCATGAAGTAACGCAACAGGCGGAACTCGGCAGCCGTCAGCTGAATGTCGGCGCCGTCGCGAATCACGCATTGACGGCCCTCGTCCAACTGCAACCCGGCCGCCTTGAGCGTCGGTTGATTGGCCTGGCCGTGGGAGCGGCGCAGCAGCGCTTGAATCCGCAGGTGCAGTTCTTCCGGGTGAAACGGTTTGCTCAGGTAGTCATCGGCGCCGGCCTTGAGCCCTTCGATGCGTTCGGCCCAGGAGTCGCGTGCGGTCAGCACCAACACCGGGGTGGACAGGCCAGCGGCCCGCCATTGGCCGAGCACTTCAAGCCCCGGCAATCCTGGCAGCCCGAGATCGAGAATAATCAGGTCGTAGGGTTCAGAACTGCCCTGATACACCGCATCGCGGCCATCGGCCAACCAGTCGACGGCGTAACCCTGGCGATCGAGCCCGGCCATCAATTCGTCGGCCAGCGGTACGTGGTCTTCCACCAGCAGCAGGCGCATCAGTCATCGTCCTTGTCTTTGATCAAGCGCCCGGTGGCGGCTTCCAGGTCCAGCTCACGTACCACGCCGTCGGCGGTCAGCAACTCGACTTCGTAAATGTAGACGTCATGCTTTTGTTCAAGCCCGGCTTCGAGCAATTTAGCGCCGGGGTGGCGGTCCATGGCCTGCTGCAATAGCTGTTCAAGCGGTAGAATCACGCCTTTCTGACGCAGGCGCAGGGCTTCGTCCTGGTCCAGGTCACCGGCCGCTACCACCGAGCAAAATGCCAGGAGCGTCAGGGTCGCCAGGCCATACGCGCGCAGATTAACCTTCATTACATATCCTGAGCATGGGGTGCCTGCGTATTCTTCATAAATTACCCGGGGCGTCACCCTAGCTGCATCAACTTAACTGAAACTGAATTGCCATCATTGATGCGTTTACACTTCATTTCTGTGCACACACCCTGCAAAAAATCGAGATCGGTATGAGCGCCATCCACATCAAATTCCCTGCCCTGACCCTCAAGGCCGGCCCACGAGCCTTTACGCGGATTCGCGAAAACGGCTTGAGCGCCCTGGAGGTCGGCACGCTACCGGGCGCCGCCGGTGGGCCGAAGGCCCTGGGAATTCAAGGTCTGGACCTGGCGCTGTTCGGGCAGTGGCTACCGGCCGCACCGCGCGAGCGCTCGCTGATCGGCGCTTCGGTGGGTTCCTGGCGCTTCGCCAGTGCCTGTTTACCGGACGCCGCCGAAGGCATCAGACGCCTCGGTGAACTGTACAACGCGCAGCGTTTTGCCAAGGGCATGAGCATGGCGCAGATTAGCCAAAGCTCGCAGCGCATGCTGCATGACTTGCTCGACGGGCACGATGCGCGACTGCTGGACAACCCGCTCTATCGGTTGAACATCATGGTTGTAAAAAGCCACGGCCTGCTCGCCGACGATCATCGCGGGCGGCTCGGACTGGGCTTGTCATCGGTGATCGCCGACAACTTGCGCGGGCGCTCACGGTTGTCGCGGCACTTCGAACGGCTGATCGTGCATGACCCACGCCTGGCGCCGCCGCTCAACGCGCTGAATGACTTCCCGTCGCGTTTCGTCCCGCTGAACGCCGGCAACTTGCGTCAGGCCTTGCTCGCGTCGGGCTCGATCCCGATGGTCATGGAAGGCGTACGCGACTTGCCCGGTGCGGGTACCGGGACTTATCGCGATGGCGGCTTGCTGGATTACCACCTCGACTTGCCGTACAGCGGTGACGACATCGTGCTCTACCCGCACTTCACCGATCGGGTGATTCCCGGCTGGTTCGACAAAACCCTGCCATGGCGACGCGGCAATTCCGGGCGTTTGCAGGATGTGCTGCTGGTGGCGCCGTCGAAGGCCTACCTGTCGCGCCTGCCCTACGGCAAATTACCCGACCGGAACGACTTCAAGCGTTTCATGGGTGATCCGGCCAGCCGCCAGAAATACTGGAAAACCGCCATGGACGAGAGCCAGCGGCTCGGCGACGAGTTCCTCGAACTGACGGCCAGCGGGCGTTTGGGCGAGCAGCTGTTGACCCTTTAGTCAGTGTTTTCCCGCAACCCCGGACCCAAGCTGTTAAACTCGCGACCTGCCCCATCGCCGCGGGCGATAGCCACCTGACAGAGCTCAAACCACTGTGGAAATCTTCAAAGAGTTTACCTTCGAATCCGCCCACCGCCTGCCTCACGTCCCGGAAGGCCACAAGTGCGGCCGCCTGCACGGTCACTCGTTCAAAGTGGCGATTCACCTGAGCGGCGACCTCGATCCACACACTGGCTGGATCCGCGATTTCTCGGAAATCAAGGCGATCTTCAAGCCGCTCTACGAGCGTCTGGACCACAACTACCTGAACGATATTCCCGGCCTGGAAAACCCGACCAGCGAAGTCCTCGCCAAGTGGATCTGGAACGAGCTGAAGCCATTGCTGCCGGAACTCAGCGCCATTCGCATCCACGAAACCTGCACCAGCGGCTGCATCTACCACGGCGAATAAGCCTGGGGATCAAAAAAACCACCGAGACCGGTGGTTTTTTTATGCCTATGATTCAGGCATTCATTGGCGCTATCGATCGAGAAAGGACCTGAGCCCATGCACATCATCAATGCCCGCCTGCGCAACCATGAAGGCCTGCATGAACTGCACCTGGAAAACGGCCTGATCGCCAACATCGCCCGTCAGACCGAAGCGCCGACCCTCGGCCCCGAAGACCTCGATGCGGGTGGCAATCTGGTGGTGCCGCCCTTCGTCGAGCCGCACATCCACCTCGATGCGACGCTGACCGCCGGTGAACCGCGCTGGAACATGAGCGGCACGTTGTTCGAAGGCATCGAATGCTGGGGCGAGCGCAAGGCGACCATCACGGCGGAAGACACCAAGACCCGCGCCAAAAAGACCATCAGCGCCCTCGCCGCCCACGGCATCCAGCATGTGCGCACCCACGTCGACGTGACCGACCCGCAGTTGACCGCGCTCAAGGCAATGCTTGAAGTCCGTGAAGAGAGTCGACACCTGATCGACCTGCAAATCGTCGCCTTCCCTCAGGAAGGCATCGAGTCCTATCGCAATGGCCGCGATTTGATGGAGGAAGCCATTCTCCTCGGTGCCGACGTGATCGGTGGCATTCCGCATTTCGAGTACACCCGCGATCAAGGCGTCAGCTCGGTGAAGTTCCTGATGGACCTGGCCGAGCGCACCGGCTGCCTGGTGGATGTGCATTGCGACGAAACCGACGACCCGCATTCGCGCTTTCTTGAAGTGCTGGCCGAAGAAGCCCGCAGCCGCGACATGGGTTCACGGGTGACCGCCAGCCACACCACGGCCATGGGCTCCTACGACAACGCTTACTGCGCCAAGCTCTTTCGCCTGCTCGGGCATTCGGGGATCAGTTTTGTTTCCTGTCCGACCGAAAGCATTCACCTGCAGGGGCGCTTCGACAATTTCCCGAAACGCCGAGGTGTCACCCGGGTCAACGAGTTGCTGGAAGCCGGGATGAACGTGTGTTTCGGCCAGGACTCGATCGTCGACCCGTGGTATCCGCTGGGCAACGGCAACATCCTGCGCGTGCTCGAAGCCGGCCTGCACATCTGCCACATGCTCGGTTACCGCAACCTGCAAACCGCGCTGGACCTGGTGACCGACAACAGCGCCAAGGCCATGGCCCTCGGTGATCGCTATGGGCTGGAGCCGGGACGTCCGGCGAACTTGCTGATCCTGTCGGCGGACAGCGATTACGAAGTGATCCGCAGCCAGGGCTTGCCGCTGTACTCGATTCGTGGCGGGAAAGTGTTGATGAAGCGGCAGATGCCGGTGGTCGAAATGTTCGGTTGACCGGGCTGACGCCATCGTCGGAACGCCGCCCGGAGCCGGCTCGCTCCCACATTAGATCGCAGTCGTACACATTTACTGCGTCAACTGAAGATCCAGTGTGGGAGCGAGCCGGCTCCGGGCGGCGTTCCGACGATGGCAATCTGACCTGCACCGCAGAATCAGGACATCAACCGCGCCGTCCCAAACAAACTGACCCGGCTCAGTTCACCGCCCTGCTCCTCAAGCAACACCGGCGCCGTACCGCCGGGCATAACCACCGCCACAGTCCCCGCCGTCACCCACCCGACACTCCACGCCGCGCAAGCCACCGCGCTGGCGCTGGTACCAGAAGATGCGGTCGGCCCTTCCCCACGCTCGAAGACCCGAGCAGCAATTCGGCGCTCGGATTCCAGCCTTGCCCATTGCAGATTGACGCCCGCCGCACAAGGCTCGCCAGCTCCGGTCGGCGGCGCGAAAGCGATGCGCGTCAGGTCGGCCGACAATCCGGGCTCGCGCATCTGCTGATTGCTCGGCAACGCCTCGGCATCCGCCACCAGCGTCACACAATGGGGATTGCCGATCCGCACGAACTGACTGTGAACCCATTGCCGATTCAGCCGCGCGAGCATCGGTACATGGCTCAACTCACGTTGATTCAATGTCCGCGCCTCGACCGCCTGGGCCCCCACAGCATTCGGCCCGAACGCCGGTTTGCCGAGGTCCAGCCAGAAACCCTGCACGCCGTCGACCTGCGCAGGCGTTACCGAGGTTTCGACAGGAGACACCGCATCGCCTTTGTCATGGTGAACCTTGAGCAGGCAACGCCCCTGCGCCGGCATCAAGCCCTGCTCGGTCAGCGCCTGGGCAAAAATCGTCAGGCCGTTGCCGCTGCGCTCGGCCAACGTCCCATCGGTGTTGACGATCAACAGGTCAAACGGTGGCGTAGCCTGGAACGGGCCGACCAGCAAGCCATCCGAACGGTGCTCCTTGGCACCGGCCGGTTGGGTGTCGGGGGGCCAACTGCAAAATGCCTGGATAGCCGCAAGTGTCCAGTCGGCACGTTGTTCAGCTGCCGAAGACGCCTGATCAGGCAGTTCAATACCCCGTTGGCGCAGTGTTTCTGGCGCCACAACCGCGTAGATATTCCCGCGAGCATCGTAAAACGTCGTCATGCAATGGTCCTGAACCCGGCTGGAAAAGAACCGCAACTGTAGGCCCCGACGGGCCGGATCGCACGCATTCAACAGCGATTATTTACAGCAACCGGCAGGCAATCAGCGACTCGCAAACCGGCTCCAGCGCAGCCTGTATCGCCCGATGGAAATGTTGCAGCGCTGGCTCGTTCTTACCGAAGGTCAAATGCTCCTGAGCCCCGGACGTGAAGCCTTTCTGCAGATGCTCACTGAGCTTGAAATCTTCACCGTCCACCGTATCGATCAGCAACTCCATATTCTTGTCCCAGTACTTACGTTCGCGCTCAGTCGTTGCAGCCCGTAGTGTATAGAGTGAAACCTCGGCCACACATTGGTCGACAGCTCCTGACCTGGATGGAAAGGCCCGCCAGATCTCAAGGTGATCGCCCTGCCAGAGTAATAGCGTGTTGGGGAACAGCAGGTAGATGACGAGCGAATGTTTGAGCAAATTCCAGCGGTCCTCGGGACTGTCACGCATCTGGAGGATGGAGCGCCGCGGCATGATCAACCGGGCGTTAAGGCCAAGGGCCTTGAAGTGGCTGATAGACGGCAGAAATATCGGCAAGACCGTTGCCCGGTGCACAAACGGGAAATGCCAGTTTTCAAGAAAGGTATCAATCACGATTTTCCAGTTGATCGAGCGGTGCAGGAGGCGCGTTTCATAGTGCGCAAAACGCTGGAAATCGTACCCGGCGAGTTCATCATTCAGCGCGCCCCATCGAGCGTCGATATTGATCGTCATTCCCGGGGTTGGATGTACCCAGATCAAGCCATTGCGTTCGATCACCGACAGCGCGACCAGATTGCGTTCGGCACGATCCAGACCATCAAAACCGCCTGAAGGTGACAGTTGTGCAAGCTTGCCGTGCAAATCGTAGGTCCAGCCGTGATAGGGACAGGACAGCACGGATGCCAAACGACCAGTGCCCTCCAGCAGTTTCGCCCCGCGATGCCGGCAGACATTGATGAAGGCATTCAATCTGCCCTCTGCAGTTCGCACAACCAGTATGGGCACACCCGATAAATCATCAGTCAAATAATCGCCTGGGTGAACCAGCCGGCAACTCAGCCCCATCAGCAACGGCCGCGCCCGAAACAACAGACGTTGCTCACACTCCAGTTGCTGCGCACTGGTGTAGGACAACACCGGGTTCAAATACACCGAGCCCGCCATGCTGGTGCCCCGTTCGTCGATCAGGCTGAAGATCTTTCTTGAAAGGGAAACCTGCGTTTGATGATCCATCATCGACTCCCGGTACTGGAGAAACGCAGACTCTTCTTGAGTCAGCGCGATGAAGCAGGCTTTGTTCTATGCGCAAAAACCGTCGCCGTAAACTGTAAGAACTAACAGGTGCTTGTACGGTCGACCTCGCCGGACTGCACCTGATATGCAAGGATGTTGCACTTTGCGCAGCGCCATTGGCGGCAACAGCCCGCAGGGTAGGCGCTGGCGTTTTGGCCAAGGACTTTCATGACTGCCATCAACACCCGGACCCCACTCATTCCCGGGCGCCTCGAACAGATGTCGACGCGCATCGCCTTCTTTATTGCCGGGTTCGGCATCGCCGCGTGGGCGCCGCTGGTGCCATACGCCAAAGCCCGGGCCGGGCTCGATGACGGCACGCTCGGCGTGTTGTTGCTGTGCCTGGGGGGTGGTTCGATTCTGGCGATGCCGATGGCCGGTGCGCTGGCCTCGCGCTTCGGCTGTCGACGGGTGCTCAGTGGCGGCACGCTGTTGATCTGCCTGGCACTGCCGCTGCTGGCGACGGTGTCGTCGATCCCGCTGCTGATTGCTGCGCTGTTCCTGTTCGGGGCCGGGTTGGGCACGGTGGATTCGACGGTAAACCTGCAAGCGGTGATCGTCGAGCGCGCCAGCGGCAAGACCATGATGTCGGGCTTTCACGGCTTGTTCAGCCTCGGCGGGATTGTCGGCGCAGCCGGTGTCAGCGCCCTGCTCGGCCTGGGTATTTCGCCGTTGGGCGCGACCTTGGTGGTGATCGTGTTTCTGCTGGTGTCGTTGCTCAAGGCTGCGCCCCATCTGTTGCCCTATGGCAGCGAAAGCTCGGGGCCGGCGTTCGCCATTCCCCATGGCGTGGTGCTGTTTATCGGCAGCCTGTGTTTCATCGTGTTCCTGGCCGAAGGTGCGGTGCTGGACTGGAGCGCGGTGTTCCTGACCTCAGAGCGTGATCTCGACACCGCGTATGCCGGACTGGGCTATGCCGCGTTTGCCTTGACCATGACGGTCGGGCGGCTCACGGGCGATGCCATCGTGCATAAGCTGGGGGCGACGCGCGTGATCGTGTTTGGCGGTTTGACCGCGGCTGCCGGTTTGCTGCTGGCAACCTTGGCACCGGCCTGGGAAGCCGCGCTGATCGGTTATGCGCTGGTCGGGGCCGGGTGCTCGAACATCGTGCCGGTGCTGTACACCGCTGTCGGCAAACAGAATGTCATGCCGGAAAACATCGCCGTGCCCGCCATCACGACGTTGGGGTATGCGGGAATCCTGGCGGGGCCTGCCGTGATCGGCTTTATCGCACATGGCAGCAGCTTGAGTTTTGCCTTCGGATTGATCGCGGTGCTGCTGCTGGCGGTGGCGGTGGCGGTCGGTGGCAAGGCATTAAAGGTCTGAATAAAGCAAAAGATCGCAGGCTGCGATCTTTCACACCATCACCCGCCACAATGCGCTGGCGGGTGAGGTGAACTGAACAGCAGGCTGTTTAAAAACGCAACGTGGCACCGGTGGCCAGCCACCGTTCGCGGTCGTTGTTCAGGTGGCGTCCGACCACCAGATCGATATCGACCTTTTTGCCCAGATGCAGACGAGGCCCGGCCTGCCAGCCCTGATCTGCACCCTGCTGGCCGAAGCGTTCGGCAATCAGCGTCAGGGACTCGGCCAGCGCGTATTCAACGCCTGTGCCCCAGGTCCAGCTGCGGCGTTGCTTGCCGTCGTCATATTCGTGGGTCCAGCCGGTACTGACGTTCAGGCGCAACGACTCGACAGGCTGATACGTCATGGGCAGGGTCAGGTCGGCACCATCGAAGGAGTGGCGGCGGTTGAGGGCAAAATTCGCGCCTGCGGCAAGGGCCACTTCCAGCCCCAGGTCGTCATCGCTGAACACCTGCGCCTTGATCTTCGGGCTGACCTGGGTCTCCCGGTCGCCATCGTCGTGACCGTGGGACACCGCCGCGCCGAACTGCACCGAGGGCAGCGCCTTGAACGTGCAGTCCTGGGACAGCTCCGTTTCATGGTTCGACTGTTGGTGGCGCTGGCTTTTGTACCAGACGTCGACGTTGCATTCGCCGGGGGCGTTGATCGAACCGTCGTCGACCACATAGGGGCCACCGGCGGCGTGGGCTTTGGACGACAGAGTCAGCAGGAGGGAGACGCCAACAGCCACACCGACAAACAGAAGGTTTTGCCGCATGACCCCGCGTTTGTGGGGAGACAGATCTTGAAGAAAAGCAGTGAATGAAACGGCCTCAACGGCCTGCGCAGTGATTTTCGAGTGGACGGTGCGGCAAGGTGTGTAGTTCGGCATGATCGACCTTGAATACTTGTTCACGAAAACGCTCCTCATGAATATAACGAGGAGGGTTTGCAACGGTTAAAGTTAATGCCTTCAACAATAAGGCAGTGCTCTGGTATTGAGAGTTACAACTAGGTTCTTCGGTCATCTTCGACGCTCCCGATCTTTCATTAACGACCATGACGAGGCACGACTGCCCAACTTGGCCGAACGGAATTCATTTCATTTTGTGACAATTTTATTTCATCCGAAAACGTCCACCACCGGCACCATGCCTGCCTTGAAACCTATACAGGCTGACACCAAGAGTGCTTACCATCAAAAACAAGTTACACACACTGATACACATTACGAAACATCAGCACACTTGTTTCCGATAGTCGCGCGCACAAACAAACATCATCAAAGTGCTTGATCAGCGATATCTTCTCAACTAAAGAGTCGTTCTTCGGATGCGCCGGAGTATATCCACCGAGTTACTGACTTGTCCGCATTCAACAGAGTATGCGCACTGTTTTCTGAATGATGTTCAGGTAGCCGACAGAAAAAACAAGTGAACTTGTTAGTTACCGCAGTCAAAAACAAAGCCCCCCTCCTGTTGCCAGGAGAGGGGCTTTATTGTTTGCGCAAGGCCCCCGGCTTAGAGGGTTTTCTCGTCGATACCGGCTTGCACCACCTGGGTCTCGTAATGACCACCGGCACTCAGTGGGCCAAGGTTGAACTTGCGATCCTTGGCCGTGGCGGCGTCAGGGGTTTGGGTGAGTTCGTCCTTGGCGCCAGTCGCCAGGTTGACCGCTGACTTGGACAGGTTGAGGCCAACATCGGCCCGGTAGTCACTGCCGCTGAGGCTGGTACTGGTGACCTTGGAACCGCCCAGATCCACCGAACCTTCCTTGGCAGAAATCCGTGCACCGGTCAGTTGCGTCTCGCCGCCCACCCGAAGGTCGACGCCTTGGCTGCCGCTGATGCCGGACGCCTGGGTAACGCTGTTTTTGCTGGTGTGGCTGACGTCCAGGTACAGCGTCGGGGTGTATGAGGTTTTACCGCTCTTGTCGCCGAACAGCGCGCTTTGGGTCGCGTCGGCGACCTTGGTGCCGGCGGAGTCTTTCTCGTTGAGCGAGTAACTGCCGCTGCGGGTCAGTGAGTCCTTGGCCGAAGCCAGGCCCTCAACGCTTTTGTCGACGGCAGTTTCCAGCTTGTCGCGATGGCTGTCGAAAGCCTCCTGGGCTTTGCCCTCAACCTTGTCCTTGAGCGGGCCGGTGGTCTTGGCCAGTTTGCCGACGGCGCCTGGCTGATTTTTCTCTGCACTCAAACGCAGATCGATACCAACCTTGACGCTGCTTTCATGGTCTTGACGACTTTCGACTGTAAGATCACCGCCAACCTGGCCGCTGACCTGTTTGGCGTCGATGCGGGCACCGGCCAACCGGGTGTCGCCAGCGCTGTTCAGCACCACGCTGTCGGCCTGGATGTGGCTGTTTTTCTGGGTGGTGCCGGTGCGGTTGTCGACGTCGATTTTCGCCCGAGCGTCGAAGCCGTGGCCGCTCTTGGCAACGTCCTGATCGTTGGTCGCTGATGGTGTGGACTTGCTCGCATTACCGCCAGCGCCGAGGGTCAGCCCCCAGTTGTTGATGGCCTGAGTCGATTGCGCCGACTCCAAATAGATCCCGCCTTGTTGTGCATCGAGGGTCACGCTCGGTGCGCTGACCTGAGTACCCTGCAAGTGGATGGCGTCAGCAGCGCTGGCGCCGCTGCTCAGCAGGACCGGCCCCTGACTGTTCAGGCTGCCGCCCTTCAGGCTTTGGCTGTTTTCACCCACCCGGCCGATGTTGAAATTGGCACTCAGGTTGCCATTCAAGCCGCTGCTTTTCTCGGTACTGCTTTTACCGCCACCGGCATTGAGGCCACCGCCCAGATTGCTACCATCGGCGCTGTGAGTGTCCGTCGCGGCTTGCAGATCGAGCTTGCCGCCTGCATTCAGCGAGATGTCAGCCGCCTTATTCACTACCGTGCCGATGGTGGTGCCTTGCAGCACTTGATCGCCAGCGCTGCTCAGTTGCACCGGACCTTTGCCCTGAATACTCGCGACCCGGGCCTGACTGTCTTCGGTCTGGTTGGCCTTGTGATCAAGTTGGAAACCGGCGCCCAGATTGACGTTGCTGCTTTCGGCGCCCAGGTTGGTGCCGACTGTCAACGAGCCATCGCCGCGCAGACTGGAAGTGCTGCTGCTCTGATGGTCATTGGCCTGATTCAGCGCCAGATCGCCACCGCTCTTGATCGCCACACCGCCCTGCCCGCCGTTGAACTGACTGCCTTCGTACTGGCCGTCACCGCGCAGTTCGATCTTCACGCCCTGATTGCCGGCATAGCTGCTAACCACGGCTTTGGAGCTGGTCTCGGAAGTCTGGCGACTACCACCCGCCCCGCTGCCGCGCACGTTCACGTCTTCGCCGGTGGTGGTGTAGACGCGAACGCCGACCTTGGCATCCACCGATTGCTCGCTGCTGCTTTGAGTGTTGGCGGCCGCCGTCGCGACCTGACTGTCGGCCTTGATCGTCAGCCCGCCATCGGTTGCCCGGTATTGGCTGCCCTGATCCTTCAACTCACCGGCCACCTGAACATCAACCGCCCCGCCCTTGAACTGGCTGACCACAGCGGTGCTGTTTTGCTCGCTCCGGCTGTTGTTCGAATGACCGACCTCGACATCGATGCCGACATTCGGCTGCGTGAGGTTATCCAGCAAGCCCGGTTGCTGAACCTTGCTCTGGGCCACGCCTTCAATGGCTTTGGCGACAGGACGGGCGATGCCTTTGTACTCGACGTTGGCACCGACATCGGCCGACCAGTTGCTCTCCTTGTGGGAACTGCTGTCGGTGTTATTGGCTGCCTGATTGTCGACCTGTCCGGCCGTGACCTGAAGCGTCGAACCGGCGTTGACCTGCGCGCCCTGGGTGGTCAGCGTACCGTTGCCGGCGTTGATCTGCAGCTTGCCGCCGCTCTCGACGCCCGTGGTGCGAGCCGTGGTTTTGGCAGTGTTGTCCTGACTGCTGCCGTGGGCGAAATCGACGCCACTGCCAGCGCGATCCAGACCACCGGTGTAGTAGAAACCGCCAGCGTTGCGGGTGGTGTCCGTGGTGCTGGAGGTGCTGTCGTGTTCAGCCAGCAGCGCAACGTTCTGCCCACTGAGGCTGACATCCCCGGCAGTGGCTTTGACGTTGGCACCTTTGAGCGTGAGGTCCCCGCCCGCCGTCAGTTCGACGTTGGCGCCGGTCAGGCTAGCGCTTTGCTGACGGGTTTCATTGGCAGTGGTGGTTTGCTGTTTGTCTTCGTAATGAATGCCGGCGCGGTACTGACCGGCACCTGGCGCATTCTCTTTGGCATAGGCGGCGAATCCGCGGTTCTGATTCGAGCTACTGCTGTCGGAGGTGTTCTGAGCCGAGCTGACCGTCAGCTTGCCCACCGCATCCGCGCTGAGCGAGCCACCGGCCGAGACAGTGGCGCCGGCCACGTCGATGTCCTTGGCGCTCTTGAGCGCAAGGTTACTGTCGGAGCTCAGCTGGCTGCTGACGGTAGTGCTGCCCTTGAGGTTCTGGCGGCTTTCATCCTTGGTGATGCCAAAGAATTTGCTGTCCTTGTCATGGCTGTTGCTGTGCGAGGTATTCTGCACACCGTCGATGGTCAACGAGCCTTTGTCGCTGATGACGCTGGCCTCGGTCCGACCACGCACCTGGCTGCCGCTGATGCGCACGTCGTCGGCCTTGACGATCAATTTGCCGTCGGCGTTGATCTTGCTGCCCTGATTCAGGGTCTTGCCCTGATCGGCATCGCCGGTCTTGCCGAAGAACCCGCCACCGACCAGATCGCCCGAGTACCCGTTCTTGCTGCTGCGTTGCGTGCGGCTGGCGCTGCCGATCTCGACCTGTTTGCCGGCCAGCTGAATGTCGCCCTTGCTGGTCAGTTCCGCGCCTTGCGAAGACAGCAACTCGCCGCTGCTGATCGCAATGTTCTTGCCGGCCTTTAACTGGCTGGTGACGCTGCGTTGCTCCTCGCTGCTGTTGTTCCAGTCGGCTTTCCACAGGTGCTTGCGGTGCTGGCCCTGATCGGTCTGGGTGCGGGTTTCAGTCGCTGCCGTCAGGCGCAGATCAGCACCGCTGTCGATCTTCAGGGTTTCGCCGGCCTCGACCTTGGCGGCCTTGAGTTCGGTGCTGGCGCCGGCCTTGAGTTCGGCAGTGTGACTCGCCACGACCTGGCTGCCGTGCTGGCGCGAGTCGCTGTCGGTCTGGGTCCGGTCGTAGGTTTCCCACGTGATGCCGATGGTGCTGTTGTTCCAGTTCTCGCGTTTTTCCTGAAGCTTGCGCGCTTCGACGCTGCTCAGCGTGAGGTTGCGCCCGGCGTCGAGCTTGACGTTGCGACCGCTGACATCCGCCGCCGCCAACGTCAGGTCCTTGTCACCGTGCAACGTAACATCACCCCGGCTGCTGCGTACCGCGCTACGGGTGACGTCGAGGCTATTGGGGAGTGCCTGGCCGCTGATCTGCAAGTCACCTGCGGATTGAATCTTCACGCCGTCACGGCCTTCAACCTGGACCGGACCGACCCGCACGCCAGCGCCTTCAGCGGTGCTGACAATGTTGATGCGCCCGGCCTGCATGGCACCGAACAGGCTGGCATCGATGCGCGAATCCTGAGTGGTGCCGGCCGGGTCGACACTGCGCACCTGGCCACTGGGGTAATCCAGCTGATTGCGGCCGACAGTCAGGTTCAATTGGTCGCGCGCATCGATACGGCCCTGGCTGTCGATGCGCGGGGCGATCAGGTTGATGCTGCCTTCGCGGTTCGCCAGGCCCTGGCCCTGGATCTGCAAATGGCCGGTGGCGTCACGGGTGTTGAGCCCCTGCAATTTGCCGTCGTTCAGCTCGGGACGACCGACCACCAGGTTGGCATTCGGGGTGTTGATGAAGCTGCCGCCATTGACCGAGATACCGTTCGGGTTGGCCAGCACGTAGTCGGCCGAGCGCCCGAAAATCTCCTGCGCGCCATTAAGGGCCGAGGCGTTACGGCTGATCACTTCGTTGAGGATCACGCTCGCCGCCAGGCCCTGGAACTGCGGGTTGGCGGCCAATTGCCCGGCGAGTTGCGACTGCCCGGCTTGCAGGGCGTTGTTCAACACCAGCCCCTGACGGTCGACGTTGTAATCGAGAAACTGGTTATGCGACAGACCGGCGCCATTGGGCGCAACGATATTGACGATCGGTACACCGGCCTGATTTTGCAGTTGCGGGGTGCCGCCCGGACCGAGTGCGACCGTCACGCCACCGGCAAACGCCTGAGGTAATTGGGCCACGAGGAACAGGCTGGCAATCGCCCAACGCAGTTTGCCCCGAGGGGAAAGGTGAAACGCGAACTTTTCTATCGGCATGAGAACCTCTCAATAAATCGGCTGAATCCAGTTGCGCGTTGGGGAGTACGCCGCTGCTGTCGCGCTCAGATACCGCGGCTGTTTCAGGCTGTCGGGGATGGCGGTTTTCATATCTGCAGGCCCAGGCGCATCAGCCAGGTTTCGGGCTCCTGGACAAAACCCTTGGGCGTGTTGAGGCTGCGCTGGTAGTCGATGTCGACTTGCAGGTTTTTCCAGCTCAGGTTGAGCCCGGCGCTGGCACCGCTCAGCCGTTGGCCTGGAGCGCCGTGATCGGCCTTGAGCCAACCGTTGTCCAGGCCCAGGCGCGGGGTGATTTGCACCGGCAGGCCGCTGTTCAGTGGCAAACGCAAGGTGTTGCGCCAGATCGCTCCGCTGGCGCCGGATACACTGTTTTCGCGGTAGCCGCGGACGGCGGAGTCGTCGGTGCCCAGCAGTTGTTCGATGGCCGGCAGCGGATCGGGGCTGTATTGCAGCGAGAGCTGGCTCTGCCACTGCCATGCCTGCCCGGCGAACTGGCCATTGCGCCATTGGCTGAGGTTTGCGCGATACTTGCGAAACTGCGCCTTGGGCAGGTTACTGTTCTGGCGCTGGGCATCATCGTCGGCCCCCAGCCAGCGCAGGCCTTGGGCGTAGTTGATGTCGAGGTTCCACACCGCGCTGTTGAGCCAGAACAGGTTCAATCCGGCTTCAGCCACGGTCAGCGTCGGGCTCTGAATGCCGAGGCGAATGTTCTCCAGATAACTGTCGACGTCCTTGTGCGCCAGTTGCAGGCTGGCGCTGAGCTGATGCCCCTGATCACGCCACAACACACGGTCGGCGCGCAGGCTGAGCTGGTCGGTCAACCCGCGGCTATACAGCGTGGTGCTGCTGAGTTTGAACGGCGCGCGGTATTCGGCATGGCTGGCGAACAGGCTGTACGTCCAGTAACCGTACGGAATGGCGTAATACAGACTGGTATTGCGGCTATATCGCGGGCCGTGGTTGAGGGTGTCGCTGAGATTGATGCTGAGCAGATCGTTGAGCTGCAACGGGCTGTCCAGACTCAGGCTCAAGGTGTCGCGATCGCGTCCGGTGCTGGCGCTGCCAAGGTTGTCCAGGCCCAGCCCCAGGGCCCAGCGCGAGGCGGCGCTGCTGCGAGAACGCAAAATGATCCGCGAGGCACCAGGCTGGCTGCCGGGGGCGATGTCGGCCGTCAGATCGAGTGAGCGCAAGCGGTTCAACTGATCCAGGCCCTGCTCGAGATCGCGCAGGTTCAGCGGCTTGCCGAGCATGCCGGGAAAGGCCCCGCCCAGTGCGACCGGCAGGCTTTGATCCTGCAGTTCGATGGACTCGACGTAACCTTCATCGACCCGAATATCCAGCGACTGGCCGGCTGCCGGGGCGCTGACCAGGTACGGTCGACTGGCGATGTAACCGGCATCCACATACAAGCGGGTGATGGTCGCCAACAGATGATTGATCTGGCCGACACCCATGCACGAAGCGATCTGCGGCTTGAGTTGCTCATTCAGTTCACGGCTGCTCAACAGCGTGACGCCACCAATGCGTGTCCCGCTCAAGGGCCAGCATCGCTCATCGGCAGTGACCTGCGCGGGTAACGCCGGAGTGCCTGGCGCCGGTCCAAAGCTGCCGCGTTCCAACTGGCGGCGCCGCTGTTCCAGTTGCAGTTGTTGCAGATCGCGTTGCTGCTGCTGTTGCTGACGCAGTCCTTCCTGGCCAAGTGCCGAGGGTTCTGCAGCCTGGAGCGCAGCGATGCCCAGGCTCAGCAGCGCGGCCAACAAACGTGGAAAGAAGGGGGTGGAAAAACGCGGAACAACAGAAAGCGAAAACGGCACTCAACATCCTTGCATTCGATTAACCGGCCTAATGCCACGCTATCAATTGGCGTGATAGTCAAACCCTGACTACACAAATGCAAGACGCTGCCTACGTCGTATTTAATAATTAAACATCACTACAGTTTTTGCCGATTGGGTCGTACGGCTCGCACGCCCGCTCAAAAACACCGCCTATAAAGTGTCCACCCAGGATGACCGGCAACCGACGAGTGGCCGGAAAAATCATTTGTCAGAAAATATTACCTGCGTCATATTACACCCGTAATAACGACTGCTACCCCATAGGGGATTGCCATGACCAGCCTGAACACTGTTGATCCTTCCCTTGCCGTGCAACCTGCGCGCCCTCCTTTGCTCAAGCGTTTGCTGCTCGCCGCTGCGGGCCTTGTTGCTCTGGTATTGATCGCCCTCTACGGTTCGCACTGGTGGACCAGCGGCCGCTACATCGAAGAAACCGACGACGCCTACATTGGTGGCGATGTGACGGTGATCGGGCCGAAAGTCGCCGGCTATGTCGAAGAAGTACTGGTGACCGACAACCAGCGCGTCAAGGCTGGCGACCTGCTGGTACGCCTCGACTCACGCGACTATCGCGCCAGCCTGGCCAAGGCCGAAGGCGCCGTTGCCGCGCAAGAAGCGCTGCTGGCCAACCTCGATGCCACGGAGCAATTGCAGCATGCGGTGATCGGTCAGGCGCGTGCCGGGATCGATGCCGCAGGCGCGGAAACCGCCCGCTCGCGGGATGACAATGCCCGCTACAAGAAGCTGGTCGGCAGTAATGCGGTGTCGGTGGAAAGTGCGCAACGCGCCGATGCCACCTTCAAGACGGCTCAAGCGCAGAGTGCCCGGGCACAGGCCGAACTCCTCGCAACGCAACGGCAACTGGACGTGATCGCTACCCGTAAGCAACAAGCCAAAGCCGCGTTAATGCAGGCGCGTGCCGAACGGGATCTCGCGCAATTGAACCTCGGCTACACCGAACTGCGTGCACCGGTCGACGGGGAGATCGGCAACCGTCGGGCGCGGGTTGGCGCCTATGCCCAGGCTGGCTCGCAACTGCTCTCGGTGGTGCCGGCCAGCGGACTCTGGGTCGATGCCAACTTCAAGGAAGATCAGCTGGCGCACATGGTGCCCGGCCAGCGCGTGAGCATTCATGCCGACGTGCTTTCGGGGCGCGAATTCCATGGCCATCTGGACAGCCTGGCGCCGGCCACTGGCGCGCAGTTCAGTGTGTTGCCACCAGAAAACGCCACCGGCAACTTCACCAAAATCGTTCAGCGGGTGCCGGTGCGGATCCTCCTCGATCCGGCCGACGGCGTGCTCGGCCAGTTGCGTCCAGGGCTGTCGGTGACCGCGTCGGTTGATACCAAAACCGCGCCCAAGGAAACCACCGTTGCCATCGCCCGGGCCAGCGCACCATGAGCCGCGCCCTCACCGCCCAGGCTCAACCGTTCAATGCCGCGAGCATGGCGACGGCGACCAAGGTATTCGCCTTCGCCACCATGTGCATCGGCATGTTCATCGCGCTGCTGGATATCCAGATTGTTTCAGCCTCGCTGCGTGACATCGGCGGCGGACTTTCGGCCGGCACCGACGAAACCGCCTGGGTGCAGACCAGCTACCTGATTGCTGAAATCATCGTGATTCCGCTGTCCGGGTGGTTGTCGCGGGTGTTTTCCACCCGTTGGCTGTTCTGCGCTTCGGCGGTCGGTTTCACCCTCGCCAGCCTGCTCTGCGGCGCGGCCTGGAATATCCAGAGCATGATCGCCTTCCGGGCCCTGCAAGGGTTTCTCGGCGGCTCGATGATTCCGTTGGTGTTCACCACCGCGTTCTTTTTCTTCAGCGGCAAACAACGGGTCATCGCCGCTGCGACGATTGGCGCGGTGGCTTCATTGGCACCGACGCTGGGGCCGGTGATTGGCGGCTGGATCACCGACGTGTCGTCCTGGCACTGGCTGTTCTACATCAACCTGGTGCCGGGGATTTTCGTCGCCGTCGCGGTACCGATGCTGGTGAAAATCGACCAGCCGGAATTGTCCCTGCTCAAGGGTGCGGATTACCTGAGCATGGTGTTCATGGCGCTGTTTCTTGGCTGCCTGGAATACACCCTGGAGGAAGGTCCGCGCTGGAACTGGTTCAGCGACCAGACGATTCTGACCACCGCGTGGATCTCCGGGCTGGCGGGCCTGGCGTTCATCGGCCGGAGCTTGCACGTGGCCAACCCGATCGTTGATCTGCGGGCGCTGAAAGACCGCAACTTCGCCCTCGGCTGCTTCTTTTCATTCGTCACCGGAATCGGCCTGTTCGCGACCATTTACCTGACGCCGCTGTTTCTCGGTCGGGTACGCGGTTATGGGGCACTGGACATTGGTCTGGCGGTGTTTTCCACCGGGGTGTTCCAGATCATGGCGATTCCGCTGTATGCCTTTCTGGCCAACCGCGTCGACCTGCGCTGGGTCATGATGACCGGCCTTGGGCTGTTTGCGTTGTCGATGTGGGACTTCAGCCCGATCACCCATGACTGGGGCGCCAGGGAGTTGATCCTGCCGCAAGCGTTACGCGGGATTGCCCAGCAATTGGCGGTGCCACCGGCGGTGACGCTGACCCTGGGTGGGTTGGCCCCGGCGCGGTTGAAGCACGCGTCGGGGTTGTTCAACCTGATGCGCAACCTGGGAGGTGCGATTTGTATTGCCGCCTGCGCAACGATCCTCAATGACCGCACCAACCTGCACTTCACGCGACTGGCCGAGCACCTGAACAGCAGCAATGAAGCCCTGAACCAGTGGCTGTCACAGGTCGGCAGCAATTTCGCCGCCCTGGGTCAGAGCGGCGACGCGGGCGTGACAGCCAGCCTGCACCAACTCTGGCTGCTGACCTACCGCGAAGCCCAGACGCAAACCTATGGCGATGCGTTCCTGACGATCATGGCCTGCTTCATGATCGCCACGTTGATGGTGCCGTTGATGCGCAAGGTGCAACCACCGGCTGCGCCGTCGGCAGACGCCCATTGATCCCGGATCAGGCCTGGGGCATTTTGCGGAAACCCACCGCCAGGCGATTCCAGGCGTTAATGGTGGTAATCGCCACGCTGAGGTCGACCATTTCCCTGGCGTCGAACTCGGCGCTCAACAGGGCGTAATCCTCGTCCGGGGCATGAGTTTCACTGATGCGAGTCAGGGCTTCGGTCCAGGCCAGCGCCGCGCGTTCACGCGGGGTGAAGAACGGTGTTTCACGCCAGACCGACACCGCATACAGACGGCGTTCGGTTTCGCCAGCTTTGCGCGCATCGGCGGTGTGCATGTCGACGCAAAAGGCACAGCCATTGATTTGCGAGGCACGCAGCTTGACCAGCTCGATCAGCGACTTTTCCAGCGGCAGTTTTGTCACCGCGCTTTCCAGCGCGATCATGGCTTTGAGGGCATCCGGCGAGGCGGTGTAGAAATCGACACGAGATTGCATGGTCAGCTCCGTAGCAAGTGGGGATGCGCCATACGGTAGCGCTGCCGGTGATTGGCACAAATAGCCAATTATTCAGAAATAGAGGTAGCCAATGACTGACCCGCCCGTCTTTTGGCGCGACCGAGTTGGCGGTGAATCGAGAGCGGGATCACCTCGATTCACCGGTGTAACAGCAACCGTAGCAGCTGCCGAGCCCGCGAGGCTGCGTTTGGCTCGGTCCGCGCTCGGGCGAAGCAGTCGTAAAATCAGGCAACTCGTTCTTTCAGGCAAACCGTGTACACAGGTTGGCGAGGACTGCGTCCTCGAACGCAGCCTCGCGGGCTCGGCAGCTGCTACGGAGCGCTTTGAGCGGCATAACTGGTCGGGCCCGCCTCTGTTTCATAAGGCGCCGTAACAGCCTACGCCCGGCTACGCAACCACTGCAGAAAGCCCTTCTTCTCCACCACTTTCGGCACTTCCTGAGTCAGGGTTTGTGCGGTGTGCAAGCGGAAATCCAGCAGCGTCTGCATCGCTTCGTTGATGTCGTGGCGGGCGTCGAGACAGGGTTTGAGGTATTCCTTTTCGATCCGGTACAAGGTGCAGAAGGTCTTGGCGGTAAAGTCCGCCGGCACCGATTTATCCGAGAGAATCCCGGCTTCGCCGATCACCTCGCCCGGCCCCATGCGCCCGGCTTCGAACTTGTTGCCGCCACGGCTCAAGGCCACCGACACCACCCCGGATTCGATGATGAACAGGTGATCGCTGACTTCGCCCGCCGGCAGGATCATTTCCCCGGGACGGAAGGTAATGAGCGTCATGTTCTGGCTGAAGGTGTCTTTCTCTTCCGAACGCAAGGTCGAGAAAATACTCGAGCTTTCGAGCAACGCCCGTGGCCGCGAAAGGTCCGGCGGTGCTGTGGTTTCTGCGGTCGACAACAGGCTCACGCCCGACGCACGCAAATGCCGGAAGGCCAGATCGAACAGCAGATTGCGCACTTCGCGCTTTTGCCCCATGGACGATACAAATCCGATGATCTCGTACTCCACGCCACTGGCGCTGGAGCTTTTCAAGGAAACGCTCGGTGCCGGTTTGCCGAGCAACGGCCGGCAACCCTGCATCGCCCGCTCCAGCGCTTCGATCACCGTGTGCGGGCGTGCATGTGGGCTCAGTTGCAGACTGATGGTAATGCCGAAGATGTCGCTGGGCCGGCTGAAGTTGATGATCTTGGCCTTGGCTGCCAAAGAGTTGGGAATCACCGCCATACTGCCCTGTGAGGTTTGCAGCCGCGTGGCCCGCCAGTCGATGTCGGTGACCCGGCCTTCAGTGCCGTCGATGGAGATCCAGTCATCCAGTTGATAGGGTTTGGTGGTGTTGAGCACGATGCCGGAAAACACGTCGCTGAGGGTACTCTGCAATGCCAGGCCGACGATGATCGCCAGGGCACCGGAAGTCGCCAGCACGCCTTTGACCGGCAAATCGAGCACATACGCCAGGGCGGCAATGATCGCGATCAGGAAAATCACCGCACCGAGCAAATCCTGCAACAGCCGGCCGGTATGCCCGACCCGTTGCATCATCACCGTGCCGAGCAATACCGTCAGGGTTCGCGCGCCGAACAGCCACCAACCGATCTGCAATCCGGTCGCAGCCAGGTGCAACGGCACGTTCTCCGGCCAGGGCGCCATGTCCATCGGGTTCATGCCTTCGTTGAACAGCACGGCGCTGAACAACGCAAAAATCACCACCCGCACGACCAACTGCCAGTGACTGACGCTGATCAACCGCCACAGCAGGATGTCGAGCAAAATCAGCGCCAAGGCGCAAAACAGCGGGTGATCGGTGAGAAGTGACAACATCAAGCAACTCCAGCAAAACCAATGGCGTGAAGATCGCACAGATTGGGCACAGTGTAGGAGTGTTTGATTGTGCGAGAGAAACGCTACTGATTGAACACCAAAAAAACCTGTGGGAGCGAGCTTGCTCGCGATAGCGGTCTGACAGTCACTGCATAAGTGCCTGCTCTACCGTCATCGAGAGCAAGCTCGCTCCCACAGTTGGTGAGTGGCGTATGCAGAATCCGTGTACGCCACTCACCATCGCTTGAGCACTCGCCCCCCTGGATTCGTGATTTTCAGTAAAAAGTGCTTTGCCGATTCAGCGGTTTTTCTCAAGGATGCAGACCGGGATACTCGCGGCCATTCCCGTCACAACCCCTGGAGTCACACATGTCTGTTCCCGCCTTCGGCCTCGGTACGTTTCGCCTGCAAGGCCAGGTGGCCATCGATTCGGTGAGCACCGGCCTTGAACTCGGTTACCGGGTGATCGATACCGCGCAGATCTACGACAACGAAGCCGATGTCGGCCAGGCCATCGCCGCCAGCGGCATTGCCCGCGAAGAGTTGTTCATCACCAGCAAGATCTGGATCGCCAATTTCGCCAAGGACCAGCTGATCAGCAGCTTGAAAGACAGCCTGCGCAAACTGAAAACCGATTACCTGGACCTGACGCTGATCCACTGGCCGTCCCCGGAAAACCAGGTGCCGGTACGTGAATTCATGGGCGCCCTGCTGGAAGCCAAGGCGCTGGGCCTGACCCGGCAGATCGGTGTGTCGAACTTCACCGTCGACCTCATGCAACAAGCCATCGACGCAGTCGGCGCAGACAACATCGCGACCAATCAGATCGAGCTGCACCCTTACCTGCAAAACCGCAAGGTGGTCGAGTTCGCCCAGAGCCAGGGTATTCAAATCACCTCCTACATGACCCTGGCCTACGGCGAAGTCCTGAAGGACCCGGTCATCCAGCAGATCGCCGAGCGGCATCAGGCAACCCCGGCGCAAGTCACGCTGGCCTGGGCCATGCAGCAGGGTTACGCGGTGATTCCGTCTTCGACCCAACGGGCCAACCTCGACAGCAACCTGGCGGCCCGCGACCTGACGTTGAGCGATGCCGATATGGCGCTGATCGCCGGGCTTGAACGTGGCCAGCGCCTGACCAGCCCGAAAGGTATCGCTCCCGACTGGGATTGAGCAGGACCGCTCAGCGTTGCTCCAGGTGCAGAGCCAAACGTTCCATGGCGTCTTGCAAGGCCTGCACCGCCTGGCTCAATACGTTGTTGTCGCGCCCGCTGCAGGCAGCTTCCAGTTGTTCACAACACTGAACCAGGCGCCGGGCCTTGACCATTTGCGCGCCGCCCTTGATCCGATGGGCCAGCTCCCGCAAGCCCATACGGTCACGTTGGCGGTAAAAGCCCTGCAACCGCGCCAGGTCCTCGGCGTTACTGCTGGCCAGCTCAGCCACCAGTTTATTGATCAGGCTGCGGTCAGGTCCGGCCAGTTCTTCAAGGCTGCCGAGGTCGATTTCGCCAGCGCTGACCGGCAGCGTTTCGAGCGGTTGTCGCGTGTTGGTGTCCGGCGTCACGCCGGCCAGACGGGCACTCAGGTCCTTCAGGCCGATGGGCTTGAACAGGCAATCGTCCATCCCGGCTTCCATGCAACGGATCTTTTCTTCGGGCTGGGCATTGGCAGTGAAACCGAGGATCAGGCAAGGCACATCCCCATTGGCCCGCTCCTCGTCACGAATCGCCATGGCCAACTCGTAGCCGCTGAGATTCGGCATGTTGCAATCGGTGATCACCACGTCGAACGTATCTTCACGCCAGCATTCGAGCCCCTGCTCACCGTCCTGGGCATCACACACACGGTGCCCAAGACGGCTCAGTTGTTGTAGCAGCAACAGGCGATTGGCCGGGTAGTCGTCAACCACCAGAATGTTCAACGAGTCCCCCCGCTCCAGCGCTGCAGTCTCGACCGGCGGCGCGGCCAGCGGCTGCAATGCCAGTACATCGAGGCTGACGTCGATTTGCGTACCCGTGCCCAGCTTGCTGCTCAATTGCAATCGGCCACCCATCATCTCGCACAGCGAACGGCTGATGAGCAGGCCCAACCCGGAGCCGCTGCGGCCATCCTGCGGGCTATTGCCGGCCTGCACAAACGGACTGAACAATCGCTGCTGGTCGAATTCGCTGATGCCAATCCCGCTGTCCTTGATCCGCAGGCTGATCACCAGGTACCCGTGAACGGCAGCGGGCTCTACTCGTAACATCAGGCTGATCTGTCCGGCGCGGGTGAACTTGATCGCGTTACTCAGCAGGTTGGAGACGATTTGCTTGAAACGCATCGGGTCGATCAACACATCGCGGTCACTACGGGCATCCAGCTCGACCTGCCAAAGCAGGTTCTTTTGCCGCGCCAGGCCTTCAAACACTTTGCTCACCGAACCGACCAGCGCCAACAGATTCGCGCGTTCCGGGGTCAGGGACAAATGCCCCGACTCGATCCGCGCGATGTCCAGAATATCGCCGATCAGCTCCAGCATCTGCTGCGCTGCATTCCACGCCACCTCTATCGCAAGATGGTCCGTGACGCCCTCTTCAGCTCGCAACATCGCCAGTTCGAGCATGCCGATCACAGCGTTCATCGGCGTGCGAATCTCATGACTCATGGTTGCCAGGAAGGTGGTTTTGGCACGGTTGGCATCGTCTGCCGCGTCCCTGGCTCGCTGCACCTGTTGCAGCAATTGCTGGCGCTTGCGGATCAGGTTGCGCTGGTAGGCAATCCAGCCCATCGCCAACAGCAGCAACAGTCCTGCGGCCAAAAAAACCTGAAGGATGGCTGTGCGGTGACGCGACCAGTAGCTGTCATCCACCGGCAGTTCATTGCGCCAGCGGTTGGCCAATTCGTCCATTTCTTCCGGGGGAATGCTTAACAGGGCTTTATTGAGGATTGAGTAGAGCTCAAGGGCTCCACGGTTGGTCGCGAAGCCGATGTGTGCCGGTTCAGCGCCCACCGTGCTGGTGATCTCCAGAACGTGACGGTACTCCCGAGCAATCAGGTAGCGAGCAATGATCAACGAGCTCAATGCCGCGTCGGCTTGCCCCTTGGCGACCAGCACCATACCTTGGGCGGGGGTTTGCACATCAACGAAGCGCACACCGGGAACGCGCGCAATGATGAACTCGCGCAGCGCATGACCGCTGTAAATCGCCAACCGCTTACCGGCCAGGTCGTCCAGCGTCCCAGGGTCCCCGGTACCGCCTGCACTGACCAGGACAAAGGGATTGATCAGATACGGTCGAGTAAAACGCAGTTCCGCCTGACGCTCGTTACTCGGGGTAATCACCGCCAGCAGGTCGATCCCGCCTTGCTTGACCTGCTCTATTTGCTGATACAACGAATGGCCGCGCACGAGCTCGAACTTCAGCCCGGTATGCAGGCTGATCCGGTCCAGGACCTGGGCGCTGAGGCCTCTGAACTCGCCCTTATCGTCATAAAAAGACAAGGGTGCAAAGTTGTCGATGACCCCGACTCTGACCGATGGGTGGCTATCCATCCAACGTTGTTCGCGGGCACTCAACTGCAAGCGTTGCGCACCGCTGAAACTACTGCCGGCACTCCAGCGGCGCAGAACCGTCATGCGTTCCTGCACAGGAATCACCGCCAACGCGGCATCGATAATCCGCCGCAATCGAGGGTTGTCGGCACTCACCGAAAAGCCGAATGCGTTGACGTCCAGGCGGGCAAATCCCGCCAGCTGCACGTTGTTCAGGTAACTGTTATTGATCAGGTAACCGGCACTGAGGGAGTCGCCCAGATAGATATCGGCACCGCCGAAAGCCACGGCGCCGATGGCACTCAATGTCGAGTCATACAGTTGAAGGTGTGCCTTGGGATAAACCGCGTAGACCGCTTCGGGTCGCAAATAATGATCGAGCATCGCCACCCGCTGCCCCTCAAGGTCGGGTGTCAGCCGGGCGCTGTCGCCCAAGCGGGTGACCAGGGCCGGGGCGTCTTCGGCATAGGTACGCGACATCAAAAGCTGCGGATCGGCCGCTTCAAAGTCGTTGGCGGTGCCCAACAGATCCACATTGCCCTGCTTCAACGCGGCAATCACCTCGCCTCGGGTCCGATAGCGTTTCACCTCGACCGGGATGTGCAGTAGCTGGCTGAGCAGGACCGCAAAATCGGCAGTAATACCTTCCAGGTACTTGTCGCTGATGGTGACCTCGAACGGCGCGTAATCCGGCGCAGAAGCGCCCAGTCGCAAGCGGCCCTGCTCGCGTAGCCAGCGCCAATCGGCATCTTCCAGTTCGACCTGGTAATCGTCGACGACCGAACGCCCTTGCAGCTTCAGCAGCTGTGGTTTTGCGGCGAAGCTGTCCAGCGACCAGAAGGGACTGAGCAACGTCAAGGCAATCAGCCATATGCGCAGGCTCATGTGCATTCAGATCAGATGATTGCGCTTGGCGAATTCTCTCAAGTGAACCAGCGATTTCACATTGAGCTTTGCGATCAAGCGGGTTTTGTAGGTGCTGATGGTTTTGTGGCTGAGGTTCATGGCTTTAGCGATTTCCTTGTTGCTAAAGCCAAGCGCCAAATATCGAAAGATGGTCAGTTCACGGTCGGAGAGCTTCTCGATCATCTGCAATTCGTTGAGTTGCAGCGGATCCAGACTCACTGAGCTGGTGTCCAGTCGAGGGAAATACTTATAGCCAGACATCAACGCCTGAACGGCTTTATGCAGCTCTTGCAGGTTTTTGGTTTTCGAGACGAAACCCAAGGCCCCGGCTCTCATGCAGCGATCGACATAGTACGTTGGCTCACACGACGTGAAGACCACCACCCGAGAAGGTGACTGATCGCGCTGCAGACGACTCAGCAGTTCCAACCCGCCAAGCTTGGGGATATTCAGATCCAGCACCACCAGATCAGGTGACTGGGCCAGGATCATTTGTAGGGCCTCGGCACCATTGGATGACTTCAGAATGATCTTGAACATCACCCTGTCGCTGGAATCCTTAAGTGCCTTTAGCAGCATTTCGATGGCGGTCACAACAACCGGGTGATCGTCCACGATCAGCGCTGAACTCATGGCAACTCCTGTAGAAACGCCCAAAAACCCGGCGTGCCGCCCACGGCATTTGCCAAGGCTGACACAACGGCCGCGCAACGACTGTTGCACGAGAAACGGGGCGAAACTACCTGTCAAAGTTGACAGTTCAGACCAACGGTCGTGTGCCTCAGGCGCGCAAACCACCCTGCTGCCGGGCATGCCCACGCCGGGAACCGTGAGCCGGTATATCGACGCGACTCATCAGCCCTTCGAGGGTATCCTGGTCCGGTACGCGATCCTGGCTGATCCGCACGTTGTGCTGCTGGACGCCGAACAACGCGGGCAGGCCGGCTTTCTGGGCATCGTAGATCAAGGTATGACAGATCTGCTGGTTGTCCTGGCAGAACGCCACCAGGTCCAGGCCGGTCCCTGTACACAAGGTTGCATTGATGATCACCAGATCAAACGGCTCACAGCCGTATTCGACAACGCTGAGCAGTTCTACAAGGGAATGCACGGGGGCAATTCGGTAGTAACCGAGCTGATTCAGCCTGCGCTCGATTTTCATGCGATGAAAATGCTGCTCATCGGCGATCAGGATACGTAACGCTTTATTCGGCATGGTTGATTGACCCTACAATGACGGTGCGGCTGTTTACGCCCACCCTTATCAAGAGCGCCTCAGACTAAGGGCAATGCCGCGGGGGTTTCTGTAGGACATTTCTGAAAGAAACAGTTCCATCTACTTTTAATTTTTTTTATTGTGAGACCGATGATGCTGGCGATTCTTCGTAGGAGCTAGGCTTGCCCGCGATGAACGATGACGCGGTCTACACGTAAGACCGCAGCGTCCTTATCGCGGGCAAGCCTTGCTCCTACACCGGCAGCATTACTGCCAGCCAAACCGGCGGATGTAGAAGCCTTTCACCGCCTGGGTCAGTGCCATGTACGCCAACAGGATCACCGGCAAAAACACAAAGTACAGCGACGGCAACGCCTGCAACTTGAAGTAATGCGCCAGCGGCCCCATCGGCAGGAAGATCCCTACAGTCATGATGATCCCAGTCATCACCAGCAACGGCGTGGCTGCACGGCTTTGCAGGAACGGAATCTTCGGCGTGCGGATCATGTGCACAATCAGCGTCTGGGTCAGCAACCCGACCACGAACCAGCCCGACTGGAACAGGGTTTGATGGTCCGGGGTGTTGGCATCGAACACATACCACATCAAGGCGAACGTCAGCAGATCGAACACCGAACTGATCGGACCAAAGAAGATCATGAAGCGCCCGACATCGGCCGGCTGCCAGCGTTGTGGTTTTCTCAGCATCTCGTCATCGACGTTATCGAACGGGATGGCGATCTGCGAAATGTCATACAGCAGGTTCTGCACCAGCAGGTGCATCGGCAACATCGGCAGGAACGGGATAAACGCACTCGCCACCAACACCGAGAACACGTTGCCGAAGTTCGAGCTGGCAGTCATTTTGATGTACTTGAGCATGTTGGCGAAGGTCCGTCGGCCTTCCAGCACGCCCTCCTCCAGCACCATCAGGCTCTTTTCCAGCAGAATGATGTCGGCCGCTTCCTTGGCGATGTCCACCGCGCTGTCCACCGAAATACCGATATCGGCGGTACGCAACGCCGGCGCGTCGTTGATGCCGTCGCCCATGAAACCGACCACGTGCCCGTTGGCCTTGAGCAGGCGAACGATGCGCTCCTTGTGCGTCGGCGTCAGTTTGGCGAAGACATTGGTGGTCTCCACTGCCAGCGCCAACTCGGCGTCGCTCATGCGTTCGATGTCATTGCCCATCAGCAGGCCTTGTTGCTCCAGACCCACTTCGCGGCAGATTTTTGCGGTCACCAGCTCGTTGTCACCGGTCAGCACTTTGACCGCGACACCGTGGGCAGCCAGGGCCTTGAGCGCAGGCGCGGTGCTTTCTTTCGGCGGATCGAGGAACGCCACGTAACCGATCAGCGTCAGCTCCTGTTCATCGCCCAGGCTGTAAGTGTCGCGACCGGCCGGCATTGACCGCGCGGCCACCGCGACAACGCGCAAGCCTTCTTCGTTGAGCTCGGCCGTGACCTGACGAATCCGTGCCAGCAGCTCATCGGTCAGCGCTTCCTCGGCCTCGCCGTGACGCACACGCTTGCACACCGCCAACACTTCTTCCACCGCGCCTTTGCAGATCAGCAGATGGGGCTGGTGCTGCTCGGCCACCACCACCGACATGCGCCGGCGATTGAAGTCGAACGGGATTTCATCGACCTTGCGAAAGGCGCTGCCGACGTTCAGTTCACGCTGTATTTCAACGTGCTCGAGCACCGCCACGTCCAGCAGGTTTTTCAGCCCGGTCTGGTAGTAGCTGTTCAGGTAGGCCATTTCCAGCACGTCTTCGGACTCTTCGCCCCAGACGTCGACATGCCGCGCCAGGAAGATCTTGTCCTGGGTCAGGGTGCCGGTCTTGTCGGTACAGAGCACATCCATCGCGCCGAAGTTCTGGATTGCGTCGAGGCGTTTGACGATGACTTTTTTGCGCGACAGGAACACCGCGCCCTTGGCCAGGGTCGAGGTGACGATCATCGGCAGCATTTCCGGGGTCAGGCCGACGGCGATGGACAGCGCGAACAGCAGCGCCTGCATCCAGTCACCCTTGGTGAAACCGTTGATGAACAGCACCAGCGGCGCCATCACGAACATGAAACGGATCAGCAGCCAGCTGACTTTGTTGACGCCGGTCTGGAATGAGGTCGGCACGCGATCCGTGGCACCGACACGTTGGGCCAGCGCACCAAAATAGGTGTTGTTGCCGGTGGTCAGAATTACCGCGGTGGCCGCACCCGACACCACGTTGGTGCCCATGAACAGAATATTGTCGAGGTCCAGCGGGTTGCTGGTGTCGTTGTCCTGCTGGCGCGGGAATTTTTCCACCGGCATCGATTCACCGGTCATCGCCGCCTGGCTGACGAACAGGTCCTTGGCGCTGAGCACCCGGCAATCGGCAGGAATCATGTCGCCGGCCGAGAGTACGATCAGGTCGCCCGGCACCAGTTGCTTGATCGCCAGTTCAATGCGCTGCGCCCCTTTGACCCGGGCTGCCGCACCATAGAGTTTGCCAAACACCGTCGCAGGTTCAGCGCTGAAGTCACGGCGCATCACGGTCGCGGTGTTGCTCACCATCGCCTTGAGCGCATCGGCGGCCTTGTTCGACTTGGCCTCTTGCCAGAAGCGCAACAGGGTCGAGAGCACCACCATCGAGAAAATCACCGTGGCGGCTTTCAGGTCATCGGTCAGCCACGAGATCACGGCCAGCAAGGTCAACAGCAGGTTGAACGGGTTTTTGTAGCAGTGCCACAGGTGCGTCCACCATGGCAGTGGCTGCTCATGCTCGACTTCGTTGAGGCCGAACTGCTCGCGCAGCGCCTCGGCCTCGCTATCGCTCAGGCCGTCGCTGTGACTGCCGAGTTTTTCCAGCAGGCTGCCGGTGTCGCTGTTGGCGGCGGCCACCAGGGTTTGCGCCAGGGTGGGCGGCACCTCACGGTTTACCGGCGTGTCGGTGAAGCTTTCCAGCAACGCCAGTCGGCGGAAGTGCCGGGCGAAGTGTCGGGTCCGCAGAAAGCCTGCGAAGAACTCTTTCAACAGAGTGAGTTTCATGGCGGTTCCCCCAAGGATCAGCCGGGAAACCCACGAGCAGGTACGGCCGACCTCACGCCTTGCCATCAAACGGGCAAAGCGGATCCGGCCCGCCGGTCAAAAAGACAGGCGCGTCGATAGGCTGCAATGACGACGCAAAGGTCGGCATCACACACGGTTCAGTGTCGTTGAGAGGACGTCAGGACTCGGGCCAGGACAGGCCACGATCAGGATGCCGCTGCTCGCTTTGCGGCGAGACAACAGCACAGGAAACTGCGCGTTATCTTGCCGAGAATATGCCGGTTACCGTAACCGGCCGACTACTGTCACTCGAACAAGTACCCACGTGGGTCTCCGCTATTGATGAAAACGCGCGCAGCTTACGCCGCACTTTTAAGCGCGTAAACCTTGAAACAATTTTCGCCGGATGAAATCGGAAGTTCTTCAGGAAGGGTTCAGGTTGAGTGTTTTCAGGGCATGAAATAACAAAACGCCGGCTGCGATCTTTCATATAGAAGCGATGATTACCCGACGGCGACCATGGCATGGCGCCGATGATGAATCTCCAGGTGGCCCTTGATTACCCGCAGCACCTTGGCTTCATGTTCACGAATGAAAAAGTGCCCGCCGGCCAGCATGTCCACCGAGAAGCTGCCCAGGGTTTCCTGGCTCCAGCCGATCAATTGCTCGGTGCTGGCCCGGTCGGCCTTGCCGCCGAACACGTGCACCGGGCACTTGAGCGGTGGTCGTTCCTGGGGCTGAAAACGCCCGCACAGCAAAAAGTCCGCCCGCAGGATCGGCAGCGTCAGGCTCATCAGCTCGGCGTTGCCCAGCACTTCTTCGCTGGTGCCGCCGAGGGCGCGCAATTGCTCGATCAGTTGGGCATCGGTCCTGGGTTCGGAAAAGCCCCGGTCATAGTCCGAACGCATCGTCGGCGCGGCCGTTCCGGACGCGAACAGCGCCACCGGTTCCGGCGCGCCCAGTGCCCGAAAGGCGTGGGCCATTTCCCACGCCAGCAAGGCCCCGAGGCTATGGCCGAACAAGGCATAAGGCGCCTTCAAGGACGAACGTTGTTCCCGGGCCAGTTGCATCGCCAGTTCGCGCATGTCGGTCTGCAACGGCTCGTCAAAGCGTGCACCCCGCCCGGGCAGCTCCACCGGTTTGACCTGCAGCCATTCCGGCAGCTTGCGCCGCCAGCGGCTGTAAACCATGGCGCTGGCGCCCGAATAGGGCAGGCACAGCAGTGTCAGATGGGTCACCGCATTCCCCTCACTCAAGTTATCTGTGAAGGGGGAACGGATGATGCACAACACAAATTAGTCGCCGTACCTGTGGGAGCGTGGCTTGCCCGCGATGAACGATAACGCGCAATGCCTGAAAAATCGCGGTGCTCGCTTCGCGGGCAAGCCACGCTCCCACAGGTTCTGCGCCAGGTTGTGGACCTGAGTCAGCGGGCGCTAACGCTCACCTGAGCCGGCGATAACTCTGGATGGCCGAGCCCAGCACCACCGCCCCCGCGGTAATCGACAACCAGAACCCGCTACGCGCACCGAAGGCATCCACCAGCCAGCCGGAACCGGCTGCGCCGATCGCCACGCCGATGCTCAGGCCGGTGATCAGCCAGGTCAGGCCTTCCGTGAGTTTGGCCGGCGGCACAATGCGCTCCACCAAACCCATGGCGACAATCAGCGTCGGTGCGAAAAACAGCCCGGCAACAAACACTGCCAGCGACAACCCGAGAATGTTCCCCGCCAGCAGCAACGGCAGCGTGGTCAGCGCCGTCGCCACTCCGCCGTACAGAAACAAACGCGGCAACGGCACGTCGGGTTTCAACGCGCCGAACGCCAACCCGGCCAGGCACGAGCCGATGGCATACACCGACAGCACGATGCTTGCCGCTGCCGGCTGGCCTTGCTGCTGGGCGAAGGCCACGCTGACCACGTCCACCACCCCGACGATGGTGCCCATGGCCCCCATCAACAGCATCAACAGGCGTACATCCGCCGAACCAACGACCGAGCCCGGTTGATCGGCGTCATGCGGATGCACCGACGGCTCGGTGCTGCGCTGCAACACAAACGCGCTCACCCCGATCGCCAACATCAGCAACGCCACCAACGGCCCGGCCTCGGGAAACACCACCACGCACAGCCCCACCGAGAGTGGTGGTCCGACGATAAAACACACCTCATCCAGCACCGACTCCAGCGCATAGGCGGTTTGCAACTGCGGTTGACCACGATACAGCTCGGTCCAGCGCGCCCGGACCATCGCCGACATGTTCGGCATGCAACCGGCCAGCGCGGCGAACACAAACAGTGTCCAGTTCGGCGCTTGCAATCGTGTACAGAGCAACAGCAGCAACAACCCGCCACCGCCGACCAAGGCTGACACTGGCAGCACCCGCCCCTGACCAAAACGGTCGACCATGCGCGACACCTGCGGCGCGCAAAACGCCGTGGCCAAGGCAAAGGTCGCCGCCACTGACCCGGCCAACGCGTAACCACCCTGCAACTGCGAAAGCATGGTGATCAGGCCGATGCCGGTCATCGAGATCGGCATGCGCGCGACCATTCCCGCCAGCACAAAAGCGCGGCTGCCGGGGGCGTTGAATAGCGCTTGATAGGAATTTGCCATCGGGTTCCATCCTCTGCTGAGGCGTGCAACTTGCCATAAAGCGTCCAGGTAGTAAAAAAGCCACAAATAAGCCCGCCAAACATGAACTCACGCCACCTTGCGCCAGTCACCTGATAAGCCCGCCCGTCGAAAGCTGACTAATTGGCACATCTCATCGGCAGCACACTGTTCATCGACAGAGCATGTGTCTCTATCCGGAGTGACGCAGCAATGGCTGATCATTACAACGAGCGACAAAGCGCTATCGACGCCCACGGCATCATCGGGGACATGCGCAGTGCCGCACTGATCAACGACATGGGCAGCGTGGACTTTTTCTGCTGGCCGGAATTCGACAGTCCGTCGATCTTCTGCTCATTGCTGGACACCCCGGACGCGGGGATTTTCCAACTGGCGCCCGACCTGCCGGATGCCCGGCGTGAGCAAATCTACCTGCCCGACACCAACGTACTGCAAACCCGTTGGTTGAGTGAACAAGCGGTGGTAGAAATCACCGACCTGCTGCCGGTCGGCGACAACGACGACGCCCTGCCCCTGTTGATCCGTCGTGTGCGGCTGGTCAGTGGCCACGCCACGCTCCACCTGCATTGCGCGGTGCGCCATGACTACGCCCGAGCGCAGACCACGGCGCGGGCCGACGGCGCAGACGTCTGCTTCGAAGCCACCCAGCAGCCAGGTCTACGCCTGCGCGCCAATCAACCGATGCAGGTTGTACAAAACGCTGCCGTCGCCACGTTCAGCCTCAAACAGGGCCAGAGTGCCGAGTTCCTCCTCGGCGCCCTCGACGACCCACGTATCAAGGATGCAAACAGCGACCTGTGCCTGCAACGCACACTGAAATACTGGCGCGACTGGATCGGGCAATCCAATTACCGCGGACGCTGGCGCGAAATGGTCAACCGCTCGGCACTGGCGCTGAAGCTGCTGACCTCGCGCAAACACGGCTCGATCCTCGCCGCCGCGACCTTCGGCCTGCCGGAAATACCCGGCGGCGCCCGCAACTGGGACTATCGCTACACCTGGATCCGCGATGCCTCCTTCACCGTCTACGCCTTCATGCGCCTGGGCTTTGTCGATGAAGCCAACGCCTACATGCGCTGGTTGCACGGACGGATGAGCGACTGCCATGGCAATGCGATGAAGCTCAACGTCCTGTATGCCATCGACGGTCGTCAGCAATTGCCGGAAATCGAACTCGGGCACTTGTCCGGTCACGGCAATGCCAAGCCGGTACGTATCGGCAACCAGGCCTACGAGCAGGTTCAGCTGGATATTTTCGGCGAGTTGATGGACGCGGTGTACCTGGTCAACAAGTACGGTGAGGCCATTTCCCATGAGAGTTGGCAACATGCCATCAAGGTGGTCGATCAGGTTTGCGATAGCTGGCAACAAGAGGATGTCGGCATCTGGGAAATGCGGGGTGAGCAGCATCATTTCCTGCATTCACGTCTGATGTGCTGGGTGGCACTGGACCGGGCCATCCGCCTCGCTTCGAAACGCTCGCTGCCCGCCCCGTTCGCCCGCTGGGATCAGACCCGCCAAGCGATCTACGCCGACATCTGGAACAACTTCTGGAGCGACGAACATGGGCATTTCGTCCAGCACATCGGCGGCACCGCGCTTGACGGTTCGATGTTGCTGATGCCGCTGGTGCGCTTCGTCAGCGCCAAGGACCCGCGCTGGCTATCAACCCTGCAAGCGATCCAGAAAACCCTGGTGCGCGACGGCATGGCGTACCGCTACCACAACGACAGCCAGATCGATGGCCTCGCCGGCACCGAGGGTGCCTTCGCCGCCTGCTCGTTCTGGTACGTCGAATGCCTGGCCCGCGCCGGTATGATCGAAAAAGCGCACCTGGAGTTCGAACAACTGCTGCGCTACGCCAACCCGCTCGGACTCTACGCCGAAGAGTTCGACAGCCACGCCAGGCACCTGGGCAACACGCCACAAGCACTGACCCATCTGGCGCTGATCAGCGCGGCGAGTTTTCTTGATCGGAAGTTGAGTGGGGAGAAGAGTTACTGGCAGCCGTAAGGTGCTGGTGATGGACCTGACACAGACTGTCTGACAGCAGACAGTCCCTTGTGGCGAGGGAGCTTGCTCCCGCTCGGCTGCGCAGCAGTCGTAACCCCTTCACTCGGTCTTCCAGCAAAACCGCATCGAATGGTTTTGGGACCGCTTCGCGCTCCAGCGGGAGCAAGCTCCCTCGCCACAAGGTTGTGCTTTACGCGTCGGAGTCGTACGGATCGAAATTATCCAGCGCCCGATTTACCAGCAACTCGCCCAGCACCACCATCTGCTGAATCGCCAACGCCACATGACGCCGCGAACCTTCCAGTTCGAAGGCCAGATCGCTGGCCAGCACATTCACTGACGCCAGGGTTTCGCTGGCGTGGGCCAGCAGGGTTTCGTTATCGACATCGGGAATGACCACAAACATTTTGCCCGGCCGGGTATCGAGTTTCGGTGGCGGGGTGAACGGTGGTAAGTGGTAATCCAGCGCACGTTCGGCGGCTTCATGCAGCTTGCTGGAGTCGAGGGGATCGTAAGGGGAAACGCTTGGGTTTTCGGGGGGATTGGGGGTGATTTTGACCATGTTGAAACTCCATTCAGAAATTGGAGTTCGCCATTTCTGCGACCAAGCAGAAGGGTGGCGAACTGTACGCAGGTTGGTCGACCAGGGAATGGAAACCCGGCAGGGCCTAAGCCCTCCCACGCACAGTTTGCCAATAAGCAAAAAAACCGCTCACGCGGTTCTGTGCGCCATTCTAAACCCGGGCGACCAAACCCGGTCACTGATTTTGCAGCGACCCGCAAACACTAGTCCCGCGCCCTTCCTAACCACAACCTGAAAACCTCGTCGGAGAATTCCCCGGTCAACACCGCTTCTGTAGGAGCAAGGCTTGCCCGCGATGAACGAAGACGCGGTCCACCTGACGAAACGCGTTTAATGATGATTAGCCCCTAAAGATCGCAGCCTGCGGCAGCTCCGGATTTGCGTAGGAGCTACCGCAGGCCGCGATCTTTTGGGCAAGCACCCTCTCCACAGGTTGTGCTCTACGCGTCCGAGTCGTACGGATCGAAATTATCCAGCGCCCGGTTCACCAGCAACTCGCCCAGCACCACCATCTGCTGAATCGCCAACGCCACATGACGCCGCGAACCTTCCAGTTCGAAGGCCAGATCGCTGGCCGAACGGAAGTTGAGTGGGGAAAAGAGTTACTGGCAGCCGTAAGGTGCTGGTGAGAGACCTGACGCGGACTGTCTGACAGCAGACAGTCCCTTGTGGCGAGGGAGCTTGCTCCCGCTCGGCTGCGCAGCAGTCGTAACCCCTTCACTCGGTCTTCCAGCAAAACCGCATCGAATGGTGTTGGGACCGCTTCGCGCTCCAGCGGGAGCAAGCTCCCTCGCCACAAGGTTGTGCTCTACGCGTCGGAGTCGTACGGATCGAAATTATCCAGCGCCCGATTTACCAGCAACTCGCCCAGCACCACCATCTGCTGAATCGCCAACGCCACATGACGCCGCGAACCTTCCAGTTCGAAGGCCAGATCGCTGGCCAGCACATTCACTGACGCCAGGGTTTCGCTGGCGTGGGCCAGCAGGGTTTCGTTATCGACATCGGGAATGACCACAAACATTTTGCCCGGCCGGGTATCGAGTTTCGGTGGCGGGGTGAACGGTGGTAAGTGGTAATCCAGCGCACGTTCGGCGGCTTCATGCAGCTTGCTGGAATCGAGGGAGTCGTACGGGGAAACGCTTGGGTTTTCGGGGGGATTGGGGGTGATTTTGACCATGGTTGAAACTCCTGACATTCATGAAGCTCACCAGCATCGTGACCAAACGATGGGTGGTGGGCGGTACGCAGGTTGGTCAACCGGGAAGTCAGGCACCCGGCGCACTCGAAAGTGCCCCGCGCACAGCCCACCGCGAAGCATAACGACAAGTGCAAAAAAAAGCGCCGACATGCTTAGGTTGGCGCTCATGCGCCTGACATTGAACAGGTGACCAAACCCGGCCGCTGAATTGGCAGCGACCCGCAAACACTAGTCCCGCGCCCTTCCTAACCACAACCTGAAAATCTCGTCGGACAATTCCCCTCTGCAGCGCTTTTTGTAGGAGACAGACCTTCACACCATCACTCGATCCGTAGCAGCTGGCGAAGCCTGCGTTCGGCTGCGTAGCGGCCGTAAAATCAGACACCATGTTTTTTCAGGTTCACCGTGGAGGCAGGATTGACGACTGCTGCGCCCGAGCGCGGACCGATCCGAACGCAGGCTTCGCCAGCTGCTACGGACCGTGTCGCGGCTTCTGTTGGACTGAGCCCTACAACCGTTAAACAACAGTGCGTTCACGCCCATTGGCGGGAGTCATTCCGCACGCAGAAATATGCGGTTGCATGCCAGCCATCCGCCTCATACCATCGCCCCCTCAACGGGTACAGCGGAGCTGTTCAACAAAAACCCGCATTCAAGGAACCAGAATGAGCCATCGCATCCACTGCAGCATCAAAGCACCTCCCCGCTCGGGCCTGACCCGGGATCAACTGTGGGAAGCCGACGACAAAGGCCTGATCAAATGTTGGGAAGTCGGCCGCGAACGTGCCGCCAAATTCCCCGATCTTGCAAAACGCTGCCTGGCCGGCGAACTCCCGGTGCTCGGCTGGAAAGGTGGCGTCAGCCGCAGCCTGAAGAAACGCGACAAGTTCGGCTCCCTCAAATACCTCGCCCAATGGCAAGGCCTGCGCGGTGAAGACCTGGACATCGACCTGACTCAGGAACGGACGTTGACCTGCTCCAGCACCAGAATGGTCGTGACCTTCACCCCCGACCGTTCGAAATACTTCAACCAGCCGTCGGAAATGGAAGCCTAGGAGCAGGACGCATGGTCGATTTACATCAGGAATTTCAGAACAGTGTGCTCTTTCATGAGGCACGGATTGATCGCCGCTCGGCCGACGCATTGGTGGGCATTGCCGCTGGCCTCGCCGCCGATGGCAAAATCAACCTCCAGGAAGCCGAGTTTCTCAAGAGCTGGATCGAAAACCATCTCAGTCATTTGAGCGACCCGGTCGTCAACCTCCTCTACAAACGCCTCGCCAGCATGCTCAGCGATGGAGTTCTGGATGCAGAGGAATCAACCGAACTGCTTGAAATGCTGCATCAGTTTGCAGGTCTTCCTGTCGGTTCGGTTCAAACCTTTACGACGCCCACCAGCCTTCCCCTGAACAATCCGCCGCCCGTATTGAGCTGGGCTGACAAGGTGTTCATCTTTACCGGTGTCATGGCTTACGGTCCTCGAAAAGACTGTGAATCATTGATCCTTGAACGCGGCGGGTTGATTGGAGGCTCCGTCAGCAAGAAGGTCCATTATCTGGTGATCGGCAGCATCGGCAATGATCAATGGCTGCACAGTAGTTACGGGACCAAGATCAAAAAAGCCGTCGAACTCAGAGAAAGCGGAGTGCCGATCGCCATTGTCAGTGAAGAGCACTGGCAAAAAGTGCTGTTCGCATAACCCTTCGATCTGGCGTCTTGTGGGGGACTGGCTATACAGGCTCGATGGATAGATAGGCGCTCTCCCATACCTCGCTTTTCAGCACTAAGCCGGGCAAAACATCGTTACACTTGCCGCCCCCAAAGGACGCGATCAGGACAAGGAATGTTACCCACCTCTTCTACCCTCCGGCGCACGCTGGTGGGTTGGTTGTATGCCGCCGCCATGGTGCACCTGCTCGTCAGCGTCGTGCTGACCTGGGCTGGCCACTCGGGTTTGCTCGATGGCTATCTGCAAACCCTCGAACAGGCCTTCTGGGCAGACGCCGCGCCTGCCGCCGCCCGCGCACAACAGGTCTGGTGGCTGGCGTTGTTCGGCGCCACCCTGCAAAGTTATTCGCTGTACATGCTGGCGCTGGTGCACCTCGGCAATCGCCTGGAAAGCCCCATGGCATGGGGCTGGTTAATTGCCGGGATCGTGCTCTGGGCCCCTCAGGACATGCTGATTTCGATCCTGGCCAACGTCTGGTCACACCTGTGGATCGACAGCTTCGCGCTGATCACTCTGCTGCCGCCCCTGTTCTGGCTGTATCGCCATGACCGTCGCCCCCTCTCCCCTGTCAATGTATTGAGTGAATCCGACCATGGCTGATTTTTCCCTGCTGGACTGGGCGCTCACGTTGTTGATTACCCAGGCAGTTCTGGGTGCGCTGGATACCCTTTATCACCATGAACTGACCGTCGCCCTGCCCTATCGCCACAGCGCACGGCTGGAGCTGTCGATCCACGCGTTGCGTTCATGCTTCTACGGCATCCTGTTTCTGGGCATGGCGCACCTGGCCTTCCAGGGCACGTGGGCGATTGTCATTGCGTTGCTGTTCGCGCTGGAAATCGGCCTGACGCTGTGGGACTTCGTGGTCGAGGATCGCAGCCGCAAGTTGCCGGCCATCGAGCGCATCATGCACACGGTTCTGGCAGTCAATGGCGGTGCGTTCTTCGCGTTGTACGGGGTGCAACTGGCGCAATGGGCAACGCTGCCTACTGCCCTGAGCCCTATCGATTTCGGCTGGCGCGGTTGGTTGCTGACGCTGTTCGCGATCGGCGTCACCGCCTCCGGTATTCGCGATGGGCTGGCGGCGCTTCGCATGCAGCGCGAAGGCAAACCGGCCAACCCGTTCGCGGGGGGTGCCTATAAGCGTGTACTGGTCACCGGTGGCACCGGGTTTATCGGTGAAACCTTGGTCAATCAACTGCTCGACGCCGGCCACACCGTCAGCGTGCTGGCCCGCGATCCGTTGAAAGCCGCCTACCTGTTTGACGGCCGTGCTCGCTGCCTGCGCTCGCTGAGCAAACTGGGCTACAACGAAACCTTCGATGTGGTGATCAATCTGGCTGGCGCGCCGGTTGCCGGTCCACGCTGGAGCGCCAAGCGTCAGGCGCAATTACTGGCCAGTCGGGTCAACACCACGCAAGCGTTGATGACCTGGCTGAAGAATGCCCGACATAAACCGGCGCTGTGGGTTCAGGCCTCGGCTATCGGTTTTTACGGCGTGCGTGACGCCAGTGAAAGCCTTGATGAAAGTGCCACCAAGGGCGAGGGTTTCATGGCCGAGCTGTGCGCACGCTGGGAGGCCGCTGCGCAACCGGCCAGCGAACTCGGCGTGCGTCAGGTGGTCATGCGTCTGGGTGTGGTGTTCGGCCCGGGCGGCGCGTTGTTGCCGTTGCTGATTCCGTTCCGTCTGGGTTTCGGTGGGCGCATGGGCGATGGCCAGCAGATCATGAGCTGGGTGCACCGCGACGATGTTATTCAAGTGATCGCCCGTGCATTCGACGACAACCGCCTGAGCGGCACCTACAACCTGGTCGCGCCGGATGCGGTCAGTCAGGCGGTGTTCGCCGACAGCGTCGGTAAAGTCCTGAAGCGCCCGGTGTGGTTCCACATCCCGGCGGCCCCGGTGCGTGCCCTGGCTGGCGAAATGGCGCAGTTGTTCTTCGACGGTCAACGGGTGGTGCCAAATCGCCTGACCGAGGCCGGCTATACGTTCCATTACCCGACCCTCGACGCTGCCCTGCGCGACCTGGCCTGAGGATTGTTGATGAGCAAGCCCCTTCTGTACCTGCTGGCCGGTAACGGCAGCGCCGCTGATTGGTGGGATGATGTGCTGCCGTACTTTCAGCGCTATCAGGTGGTGCCGCTGGAACTGCCAGGTTTCGGGAACAACCCTCAAGCGCCCTGCGAGGACCTCACCGCCTACGCTCAGGCGTTGCTGACAGCGACCGTCAAAGGCAGCGCAATCATGGCGGTCGGCGTGAATGCCTTGCTGGTATTGCATGCGCTGCAACGGCAACCGGGGCACTTTTGCAGGAGTGTTTTGCTGGCGCCGGTGGGGGCGTTTTTGTGGCAACGACGTCTGCCGGCGTTGATGTCACCACTGCCCATTCGCAAGACCATCCACTGGTTACTGGCGAACAAACCCACGCTGTTTGCGCACAAGTTTTCCAGCCAGACCTGGACACCCGCGCAGTACCGACGCATGGGCGCCGGCTATGAGCGTTGCCGGGCTTTTGTACCGCACTGGGATCTGGTGCGAGCGGACACTGCGCTGCCATTGCTGGAATGGATCAACGATCCGGTCGAGCTGGTCTGGGGCGATCAGGACAAAGTACTGGGCATCGAGCAAGCCGCCGCATGGTCGGCGATTCTGGCCCGTGCCGATTTGACCATCAGCCTGAAACCCGGATGGGGCCATTACCCATGGATCGACTCACCGGCCGAATTCGCGGCGTGGCTGGAATCGGGTGAGCGCGGATTCGTCGCGCACACCAAGGGCGGGCGTTTACGTCTGGCAACACTGGCCGGGCAAGCCGTTCCCCCTGCGCTGTCCCTCAATGACTGCAACGATTCACGCTTGCCGGCGTTTCTCGCCGGCCAACCGAATGCCACTTGGGCGGTACGCTCTTCCAGTTACGGAGAGGATCAAGCCGATGCGGCGAACGCCGGTTTGAGCACCACGTTCCTGCGTGAACCGACGCACAGCGTGCCTGCGCGGATTGCCGAATTGAGTTCGTCCGGGGTCGAGGAAGTGGTGGTGCAACGCTTCATCACTCCCCTGCTGTCCGGGATTGCCTTTGTACGTCATCTGTCGGTCGAGCTGGAATGGGTCGAGGGTCACCTCGAGTCACTGGCCGACGGCCAGGTGAGTCCGCAGCGGGCGATTGTTTCGCGGCTCGGTGCCTCCTGGAGCAGCGACACATTCAAGCCATCCCATGGCTTGACCGCGGACCAGCTGTGGCGCTTTTTACAGAACGTGTTGCGGGTCTTCCACTATGTGCCCGGCGACGTCGAATGGGCCTGGGACGGTACGCAACTGTGGTTGCTGCAATACCGGCCGATCAGCGATTACGGCTGGCGTCGGCACCTGACCGCCGCCAACATCGCCGAGATCCTGCCGCCACAACCGAGCCGTCTGGTTGAGTACGCCCAACGACGTGCAGCGGCCAGTATTCCGGCGATCATGGCGCGCTGGGACCCACGCGTTTTGCAGGACAACGAGCCGTTCACTGCGGTGTTCGGCGGCGCCTCCTATATCAACAACGACCTGTTTCTCGCGCGCCTGGCGGACTGGGGAATCTCCGCCAGCAGCTACGCCGGCGAAGTCGGTGGTGCGACGCCGGAGCTGCCTTGGCGGCCTCTGCGTCTATTGCGTTCGTTGCCGTTATTGCTGCGTATGCAACGCATCGCTCGCGGGCATTTGCTGACGCTGGAAAAACGATTGCAGCGCTTCGACCAGGAGCTGACAGACCTGATCGCGCAAAGCGCCGACGGCCAGCAACTTGCCGACTGGTTCACCCGGTTCTATGTGTTTGTGGTGCAGGGAAACCTGTGTATCGCCACGGCGTTGGCCAGCAGTGGTGGCGACCTGCTGGGGCGCCCACCCACGGCGTATGACGACCTTGAGCACAGCCCTCATCGACTGCCATGGGAAACCGATCCGGCGACGCCACGCCCGGCACCAACCGAGCTGCCGCTACAGGCATTCCCGCGATGGTCCCGGGCCATCCACCTGGCTCATTCAGCGGGTGCGCCAGGCTTGCGCGGTTACTACCTGCAAGTGCGCGAGTGGTATCGCGACAACCTGATGCGGCTGTTCTTTCGCCTGCACCATGCCATGCCAATGGTGGATCGGGCGCACTGGTTCGGAGCCCATCCGGACATTCGCACGCGTGACGGCAGCTTCTGGCAGGACGGTCGTGAAGGCACCGAGCAGGCCACGGGGTTCATGATCTATCCGGGGCAGGTCCAGGGCATTCTGGGTGACGACATTCTGCTTGAAGACACCCTGGACCCCGGACGACACGCGCACTACCAGACCGCGCGGGCGGTGATCGCACGCATGGGCGGACGCTTGTCCCATGGCTCGACCTTGTTGCGTGAACTGCGCAAACCCTCGGCAGTGCTGCCCCAGGTCGATCTGGCGTGGTTAGGCCGCGAAGTTCGGTATTGCGATGGTGAGTTGACGCTGGTGAAGTAAGCGCAAGCTTTACATCTCGCAGGCCTCTGTGGCACAGGCGTCTTCGCGCGAAAACCGCTCGCGATACGCCTGCGGGGTCACGCCCATGGCCCGCAGGAAACTGCGACGCAGGGTTTCTTCGCTGCCGAACCCACATTGCACGGCGATCCGTTTGATCGGCACTCCGGTGTCACTCAGTAATCGCCGTGCGGTTTCGACGCGAATCAGTTCGATGGCCCGCGCCGGGGTTTGGCCGGTGTCGGCGCGATAGTGCCGGACGAAGCTGCGTTCGCTCATACCCGCTTGCAGCGCCAGCGCCGGGATGCCGAGGTCCAGAGAGAGGTTTTCGGCGATCCAGGCGTGCAGTTCATCAAAGCGATTGCCGTGCTGTTGCAGGTCCAGCGTCACACTGAACTGCGACTGGCCACCCGGTCGTTTGAGGAACACCACCAGTTGCCGGGCAACTTCCAGGGCAATCCCGCGCCCCAGATCTGCTTCCACCAGCGCCAACGCCAGGTCGATGCCGGCCGTAACCCCGGCCGAGGTCCAGACCGGGCCGTCGTTGATAAAGATCGGGTTGGGCTCGACCCGCAGTTTCGGGTGCTTTTGCGCCAGCTGATCGCAGCGGGTCCAGTGGGTGACCACGCGACGTCCGTCGAGCCAGCCGCTGGCGGCCAGCAAAAATGCGCCCGTGCACACCGATGCCACACGCCGGGAAAGCGCCGCCTGTTGACGCACCCAGTCCACCAGCACAGCGTCTTCGGCCGCCGCGTAAACACCCCAGCCGCCCGCGATGATCAGCGTGTCGGAAGGTTCGCTCGGCAACGGTTCGGCGAGCAGCGCCAAGCCGGCCGAGGACATCACCGCCCCGCCGCCATCGGCAATGACTGTCGGCGCATAGGGCGGTGGCAATCCTCGCTGCGCGGCCATGTCATTGGCCGAGGCAAACACCTGTAATGGCCCGGTGACATCCAGCAGTTGCACATTGGCGAAGGCCAGCACATGAATGGTTTTCGGTGAGTTCGGCATGATTGGCGTAATTCGAGGGTTTATTGGCGTATGCGCCAAATCCTACGAGCCTACAGTTAAACCGTCTACCCAATTAGGGTGTGAACATGCAGACCAAGGAGATAGCGTCATGACGTTGCAGATCGGTTTTCTGTTGTTTCCACAGGTGCAGCAACTGGACCTGACCGGACCTTACGATGTGCTGGCTTCGTTGCCGGATGTGAAGGTGCATTTGATCTGGAAGGACCTGGTCCCCGTGACGGCAAGCACCGGTCTGGTCCTGAAGCCGACCACCACGTTCGATGGCTGCCCCGACCTGGATGTGATTTGCATCCCCGGAGGCAGCGGCGTCGGGCCATTGATGGAAGATCCGCAGACCCTGGCGTTCATTCGCAATCACGCCGCCAAGGCACGCTATGTAACCTCGGTGTGCACCGGCGCATTGGTGCTCGGCGCTGCTGGATTGCTCAAGGGAAAACGGGCGACGACCCACTGGGCCTATCATGAATTGCTGAGCCTGTTGGGCGCCATTCCGGTTCGGGAGCGGGTGGTACGCGATGGCAATCTGCTGACCGGTGGCGGGATCACGGCGGGGATCGATTTTGCCCTGACCCTGGCCGCTGAATTGTATGGCGATGACGTGGCGCAGCTGGTGCAACTGCAACTCGAATACGCGCCCGCACCACCCTTCAACTCGGGCGACCCGCAAAGCGCACCAAAAGCCGTGCTGGAGGAAGCTCGTCGGCGAGCTGCCGCCTCGCTCAATCAGCGCACGCTGATCACCGAGCGTGTGGCTGCACGTCTCGGTTAAGCGCTTGGTCAGGTCTGAAACAGGCTTTTACAACGCCCATTAAAAAACCCGCCGAAGCGGGTTTTCCAAGACCAAGACGACATCCTGTCGCTGCATTCCTTGCAAATGGTCGGTCATCCATGACCCTGAGCGCGTCCTGCGCTGCAGTTGATGGAGTCAGATTAGGCCTGAATCCACAGGCGCAAAAGACGACATACCATCGGCCGTGCGTAAGCCATTGGCTATACGTCAGATCCAGCCTCAATTGGCCAATTCCTGCAGGCAAAAAAAAACCCGCCGAAGCGGGTTTTCAAGACCATGACGACATCCTGTCGCTGCGATCCTTGCAAATGGTCGATCATCCATGACCCTGAGCGCGTCCTGCGCTTCAGTTGATGGGTGTAGATTACGCTTCGGATCCAATCTGAAACAGGAGACATAGCTGCTACTTCGTGTAAGACATTCGCCATTGCAGCACTTCCGAAAACCCTTAGAGACCTCAGGTCTCAAGCACCTGAGGTGCGACTTTCGGCTCGCAATTCATTGTTCGACAAAGGCTTTCAGATTCACCAACGCGTGGTCCCACTGCTGGCTGATCACTTCCAGCGAGCGGCGGGCCTCGTCCAGTTGCGTCGGCTCGAAGACCCAGCGGCGTTCACGCCCCCGTTTGGTGTCACGCACCAGGCCGGCGTCAGCCAGCACCCGCAGGTGTTTGGTCACGGCCTGACGGCTGATGTCGGTGCCAGCGGTCAGTTGCGCAATCGACATCGCCCCGCCGCCGCACAACACATCGATCAACCGCAGCCGGGTTTCGTCGCCGAGTGCGGCGAAGGTCAGCGCCGAGCGGCCCAGCGCAGTAGTGGCCGACGGCGTATCCAGCGTTAAGGTGTCAGGGGGTGGCAAGGTACGTCTCGATGTTGGTCATTTGTTCATCCCAGCCACGACTGTTCATGCGGAAGGCTTTCAGACGGCGTTCTTCCGGAATGTTATCGAAACCGGACTCGACGACCTTCAGCAACGTGCCGCCGTCCATGTCTTCAAGTTCGAACAGCACCAGGGTGGTGGGCTCCGACGAATAGTCCACGGCCGGGTCCACTGGATACGGATGCCAGCGAAACGCAAATACCCGCTCGGGCTCGACCCGCGCCACCTGCACGTCCCAGACCAGATGTTCATAGCCCGGATAAGTGATTTGCCCCCGGGTTCGCTCACCGGCAACAAAGCGTTTGCCCTCGAGCGCGACACCAAACCACTTGCCGAAGGACTCGGCATTGGCCAGGGCGCGCCAGACGGTGGAGCGTGGAGCCTTGAGCAGGATCTTTCTTTCGATGCGATCTGATGAGTGCATAGGTCACCTCCTTTGATGAACACTAGGCCCGGATAGCTGAATGCGCAACTTTCTGGTTGCATAAAACATTCAGACAGGCTTTACCTTTCTGTCATGGCGACTGGAAATGCTAACGTCGCCAGTGAACTGGCCCAGAACAAGGATGCTTCATGTTGCTTACCCTTTCGGAGCGTTATCGCGGCTGCTTGCTGGGGCTGGCTTGCGGCGACGCAGTCGGTACAAGCGTAGAGTTCAAACCGCGCGGGTCGTTCCCGGCGCTCACCGATATGGTAGGTGGCGGCCCGTTCAATCTGAAACCGGGCCAGTGGACCGATGACACGTCGATGGCGCTGTGCCTGGCCGAAAGCCTGCTCACAAAAAATGGTTTTGACGCCTTCGACCAGATGGGGCGTTATCTCAATTGGTGGCAATGGGGTTACCTGAGCTCGACTGGCGACTGCTTTGATATCGGCATGACCGTGCGCGAAGCCCTGACTCATTATCAGGAAACCGGCAATCCATTCGCCGGATCGACCGATCCGTTCAGTGCAGGTAACGGTTCGCTGATGCGATTAGCGCCGATGGTGCTTTTCTATTTCCCTGACATCGATCAGATCAACGTGTATTCCGCTAGCAGTTCCAGAACCACCCACGCCGCCCCGGAAGCCATCGAATGCTGTCAGCTGTTCGCCGAATTGATTTGCAGAGCATTGCAGGGCGCGTCGAAATCGGACTTGCGACACCTGGGCCACAGACACTTTTCAGAACCCAAAGTCGCCGCGATTGCCGGTGGCGACTATCTCGCCAAACCAGAATCCGAGATCGTGGGTACAGGTTACTGCGTTGCCTCGCTGGAGGCGGCGCTGTGGTGCTTCCATCACACCGACAGCTTCGAGGACGCCATTCTGCAGGCAGCCAACCTGGGTGATGATGCTGACACTACCGCCGCTATTGTCGGGCAGTTGGCCGGAGCTTTTTATGGTGTTCAAGCAATCCCCGGGAACTGGCTTGCGAAGCTGCATATGTTTGATGAAATCAGGGCGATAGCTGACGCATTGCTGCAAGCATCACTCACCCGACTCAATGAATGAACACACGGACACAAGGAGTATCCCATGCCCACTCTCCACGGCAGTTGCCTGTGCAAGGCCATCGCTTATGAACTCGACAGCCTCGACATGCCGATCAGCCACTGTCATTGCCACACCTGTCGCAAAGCGCATGCGGCGGCGTTCGCATCCACGGCCGGGGTCATGCGTGAGCATTTTCGCTGGGTCAAAGGTTTGGATAAGTTGTCATCTTTCGAGTCTTCGCCCGGCAAGTTGCGGCACTTCTGTTCGCAGTGTGGCTCGCATCTGGTGGCCGAGCGTTTGGCTCAGCCACATGTGATCGTGCGGGTGGCGACGCTCGATGATGATCCGCAAATGTCGCCGCAGGCGCACATCTGGACCTCTCACGATGTGCCATGGCTGGTTTATGAAGGAATGACCGAGTCTGCCGAATAACCACCGCCACGGGTTGCACAAGTGCGGCGACTGCACTTCAATCAGTCGCTCAACTCCTCGAAGACCCACGCGAGCTTTCCATGCCTCCACGCTTTTTACTGGCACTTGCGCCGCTGCTGCTGGCGCCCTTCGCTCACGCCGACGACTGCGCCAACGCCGCCGACCAACGCACGATGAGCGAGTGTGCCGCCAAGGATTACAAGAAGGCCGACACTCAGCTCAACGCCCTCTACAAGCAGATCAATGACCGCTTGAAGGACAACGTCGAGAGCAAAAAACTGCTGGTCGGTGCACAGCGTGCCTGGGTGGCGTTCCGCGATGCCGAGTGCGAGTTCTCGGCGTCCGGGGTGGCTGGCGGCAGCGTTTACCCGATGATCTACAGCAACTGCCTGGCCGGGTTGACGCTAAAACGTGTCGAGGCCTTCAAGACTTACCTCGAGTGCCAGGAAGGTGACCTGAGTTGCCCGGTTCCCGGGGTTTGATGCTCGAGCGTCTGTAAGGGCCTCTTCGCGAGCAGGCTCGCTCCCACAGGGGAATTCGGTCGTACACTCATTTCGTGTACACCCGATCCAGTGTGGGAGCGAGCCTGCTCGCGATAGCGTCCGTGCGGCCACCGCGATTACCGGATAAACACCTGCGCCGTGGTAATCGCCATGTCGCCCCCCGGCATTTTGATGCTGCCGATCTGTTTCAGGCTGTCGGCATCAAAGATCGCCACGTCATTGAAGGTCCCGGCCAGGTAGATCTTGCTGCCGTCCTTGTTGAAGGAAATGCAGTAGTAGGAATGATCCAGGTTTGCCGACTGCAGCAGCTTCTTCTGCTTGATGTCGTACTTGGCCAGGCGATTGAGCACGCCGAACATCAGGTTCGGGTCTTTCGGCGAGCGCATGCCGCTGAAGTAGATCTCGGTCAGCGGGCCGAAATCGGTGGTTTCGGTCTTGCCGGTTTTCAGGTCGATGCTGAACAGGCCATAGAGGTTTTCGGCAGTGGCCGGGTCCTGTTTCTTGTCCTTGAATTTCGCCGTGGTGTAGAGCAGCGAAAAATCATGCCGATACGTCTGCTGGTTCCACACGTAGAGCACGTCCGGTGCGCTGTAGTTCGGACGTTTCCAGTGGCGACTGGGGATCAGCACGTCGAACTTGCCAGTCTTCACGTTGACCTTGTAGATGTCCGCCCCCGCCACATACAGCGTGCCGTCATCACCGCTTTGCATGATGGTCAACTGACGCGGTGCCGGGAAACTGCGCAGCGGTTTGGCGCTCATGCCGGCATCTGTGGCGTAGACATCCAGCCGTGGTGGCTGCACTTCGTAGTGATCGTTGAGCATCAAGGTCGGGTTGGCGACGGTGTACAGCTCCTTGCCGTCGTGACTGAGGGTGAACGCGAACATCGACCGCGCCTTCTCCCCCGGTTGCTGGGTGATGCTGGCATGGAACACCTGCTTGCAGCTGTCGAGTTCGACGCCGTAAATGTCCGCGTAGTGGTTGTTCAGCACGTAGGCGGTCTTGCGGTCCGGCGACAGCTGAATAGTGCCGGGGCCAAAGGCGTCCGGCAGTTTGCAGGTCTTGTACAAGCTATCGGTTTTAAGGTCGATGACGTTCAGGTTGTTCGGGTAATTGGTGGTCAGCATGTACTCGTGACCATTTTGAAGCACAGTGTTTTCATCGGCCAGAACACTGAGTGAACAGACACTCAGGAGGGCGGAAGCGGCCAGGCCGCAGGCATTGATGCGAAGCATGCTGGAATCCTTCTTCGGTCCGATTACTTGTCTTTAGGGAACACGGTGCCCAGGTTGCGCCAGCTCTCGTTGGAAGCTTGGGCGTCCTTGTTCCAGTCTGGGTAGGTGCTCATCATGTCCGGCACTTGGGCCGGCCACCAGCAAGGGTCGGAACAGCCATAAAGGTCAGCTTCCATCGGCTGGCACAGCGACGACACACCGCCAAAGGCGTCGATTTCCCAACCCGGATCGGTGGTCGAGGCGCAGCCGGCGACGGAACTCATGGCCACCACTTCTTCGATACGGTTTTCGGCCGCGGCCTGATCGAGCTTCTGCGCTTTGTTATTGATTGCCTTGAGATGTTTCATATCAGTGAGCCTTGCGCGGAGTGATGTAACTGCTGATAAACGCAGGGTTGTGAGCCATGATCCGGGTGTAGACCTCGATGCCGAAGTCGACCCAGTCACGCATCAGTTCGCAGTAGTGATAGGTCGGATGAGTCGGGTCGCCATAACGGGCGTAGCTCTCGTGGTAGCAGCCGCCGGAGCACAGGTTGCGGATCTGGCAGTCTTCGCAGCCGGTGTTGGTCCGGTCCAGGCGCTGGGACAGGAAATCGTTCAACTCAACCTGTTTCACGCCGCTGTGGACGTTGCCGAAGGTCGGCAATGACGAGCCGGTGAAACGGTGGCAGAGGTTGAGTTCGCCCTTGTGATCCACCGCCAGCATCTTCAGCCCGGCGCCACACGGCAGGGCTTTCTTGTGGCCCTCGTGGATGTCGGTGATCAACTGGTGCAGGTTGGAGAAACCGATGTTGCGATGCTCCAGCGCCGCTTGCAGATAACGCCGGCCGAGTTTTTTCATGTTGGCGAAGACTTCGATCAGTTCGTCGCTGGACAGGTTGAAGCTGCTGATGTCACCCGAGGTCACCGGGGCAAAACCGACTTCGGCAAAACCCAGCTCGTTGAACAAGTGATCCCAGATGGTTTCGACGTCGGTGACGCCAGTGGTCAGGGTCACACGCGCGCCAACCGGGCGGCTGTTGTAGCGCGACAGCAGCATCTCGGCCTTGCGCCGAACCACGTCATAGGTGCCCTGCCCACCCACGGTGATGCGGTTGCGGTCGTGCACGGTTTTCGGTCCGTCGATACTCACCGACAAGCCAAAACGGTGGGCATTCAGGTAGTCGACCGTTTCCTCGGTGAGCAGCGTGGCGTTGGTGGTCATGACGAATTCGACGAACTTGCCGGCCTCGCGAAACCGCTTCTCGCAATAGTCGACCATGTACTCGATCAGTTTGCGGTTGCTCAACGGCTCGCCACCGAAGAACACCACAGTGAAACGCTCTTCGTCAGGGGATTCGCGCAGCAGCATTTCCACTGACGCGACGGCGGTGTCGACGTCCATCTTTTTACCGGCGGACGGCTTGTCGAGGTCTTCCTTGTAGCAATAGGTGCAGCTCAGGTTGCAGCCGGTATTGACGTTGAGCACCACGGTGTTGATCGCCGTGCGTTCGACCCGTTTGGTGCCGATGTCCGGGGTCAGCGGCGAGCCGTCGCTGACCAGTTCCAGGGAGATCAACTCACGCAGGGTTTCGCTGATTTCTTCACCGTTGAAGCGTGCCGCCAAACGCTGGATCAAGTCCTCCGAGGAACAGCCGGGACCACGCAAGGTATCGATGATGGTGCCAGTCAGTTCATCACTGGCGAACAGCGAACTGCTGGGGATATGGAACAGCATGCGGTCGGCATCAACGTGCACTTCATGCAGATTGCGCTCGACCAGATTCAAAATGGCACCCATTACAACCTCCTGTGCAAACCCCGTTTGGCGAGGCCTGCGGTCATTCCTGAAAAGTGTCTGAAACCGTTACGTCAGCCAGTTCACGTTTTCAAATCAGGGAATGGGTGGATTGTTCCAGCGTTGCACGGTGACGATCATGTGGCCCTCGCCGGTCAGGGATTTCCCTGCGTCATCGACGGCGGCGATCACCTTGAGGTTGCCGGCGTTGTTGGTGGACATTTTGCGCGCCGGGTTCGGCCCCGCATCGCCCGGGGTGAACACACCGCTGTCGGCCTGCATGGTCCCGGCGAACTTGACGTCCTGATCTTCCTTGGCGCGGTCATCAAAGGCTTCGATCTTCCACTGCGCCGGGAACACACCGATGCGATACGGCTTGCCATCAATCCCTTTGCCCCAGGCTTCGGCGTCAAAACGGCCCTGGACTTTCGGCGTCGAACCGCCACCCTCGCCAATCCGCGCCACCGAAAATTCCGGCACCACCTTGACCTCGGCAATCTGGCTGTAGACCGCCAGCGTCGCGCCTTTCAAGTTGCCAATCGTGACCTCGCGCGCGCCCGGCTTGGCGTCGGCGGCGGCTTTGAGCCTGACCTTGATGCGCTCCGGACTTTGCTCCAGCACTTGCGCCACTTGCACACCGCTGCCGAAGTTCGGCGTACCTTGCAGACCGCTGCCGATCAGGGTCACCTCGGTTTCGCTGCCGGCCTTGAGGTAACCCGGCTGCACCGCCAGCAAACGGTTGGAACCTTGCTTGGCGGCGATAAAGTCGAGACCGCGTTCATCGTGCTCGGCTTCAAACATCCGGCCTTGCAGCTCAGTGTCCTTGGCCGCAAACACCTGACGCATGACCACACCGTCGATGGTCACGTTGCCGCGCCATTCATACCCGCTGTAGAGAATCGCGCTGCCGTCGCCGTTGAACGGGCTGCCATCGGCGTATTGGCCTTTGACCGTGACCTTGAACTGGTCGGCGCCCGAGGCGCTGACGCTCATCACGCCGGCCAGTTCACCCTTGCCCGGCAAGTGGCCGCTGAAGCTCCAGTCGCCCACCAGCGCGTCGGCTTTCGGCGCGGTTTTCTGCCAGCTTTTCCAGGCCGGGTTGTCCAGCGGATAGCGCTTGGCCAACAGCGGCACCATGTCTTTACGGGCAATGTCGAACCAGTCACGGTCGCGGGCCAGCGCCTGGTATTCCAGGGACGGCCATTGGCCGAGGTGGAAGTTCACCAGACGTTCCCACTCCTGGGCCGGTCGTCGTTGCAGGGCGATTCGCGCGCCGGAGTGGCAGCGACCGCACATCTGACTGGTCTGGTCATCGAAATGCTCGACGGTGTTGAGCCGACGCTCCAGCGCATAGCGCACGCCATCGGTTTCGCTCGGTGCGAGGCCCTGGGTATCGGCGAGGTATTTGACCAGCGTGCGACGGTCCTCATCACTGATCTGCAAACCGTGCATGGTCTGCATCCGCGCAATGCTCATCAGCCAGCCTTCGGGGGTTTTGCGCTGGTGGCTGATACGGCTCAAGGCATTGCCGGCTTCAGGGGTATGACAGCCCTGACAGGTTTCCTTGAGAATGCTTTGGGCGTCACGCGCCGCCATGCTTTGCGGAGCATGCAGGGCGGCACACGCGGCAAGCGCCAGCAGACTGGCGCTCATGCCTGATCGGAGTTTTCTCTTCATCAACGTCGAACCTCGCACGGTGCTTTCTTATTTTTTGAATGATCGTTTTCAGGGTCTCTGCCGTCGGCGAGCCGGTCGCTGACGGTGGCAGGAGAAACGTCTGCGAAGGAGCAATACACGGAGCGTGCCAGCTTATTAATAGTCTTTAAAATCAAATAATTGGCGAGAAATAATGGATTTTTATCAGCGCTGAGAAAGGTCAGCGGCGTCTAATATCGCGACAACTGTTGCACTCTGAGACGAGCATAGATGACGCCCTGCGTATACGATGGGCAGCTATCCGCTTAACCGCTTCAGCTACGGGAACTGCGCCATGCTCAATGCTTTGCTCTTCGACCTCGACGGCACCCTGACCGACACCGATGCGCTCCATCTGCTGGCGCTGCAACAGTTGTTGCTGGAGGAGGATGGCCGGGTCTTCAGCAAAGCCGAGTTCGAAGCCCACGTCAGCGGTCAAGCCAACGCCAACATGTGTCGCTACCTGTTCCCGGACCGCTCGGTGGCCGAGCGCGAAGCGTTTGCCGAACGCAAGGAAGTGCGTTTCCGTGAGCTGTCGCCGCAACTGACGCCGATGGCCGGGCTGGTGCGGTTACTGGATTTCGCCAAGGCTCAAGACATCGGGATCGCCGTGGTGACCAACGCGCCACGGGCCAACGCCGATCACATGCTGCGAGCGCTGGGCCTGCGTGAGCGTTTCGAACATATCGTGGTCGCCGAGGAACTGCCCCGCGCCAAACCCGATCCCCTGCCCTACCTCACCGGCCTCGAACGTTTGCAGGCCAGCGCCAAGGTGACCCTGGCGTTCGAAGACTCGATCCCCGGCCTGACGGCGGCAGTGAACGCCGGGATTTTCACCGTCGGCCTGGTGACCAGCCAACGCCGCGAGACGCTGCTGGCGGCGGGCGCGCATCTGGTGATCGAGGACTTTGACGATCCGCAGCTGTGGGCGGTGATTGATCGCATGTTGAGCCGTCAAGGGTTATAGCTGTCTCACCTGTGTCTCAGTTTGCAACAGCACGGTGTGTTCCTCTCTGCGGCGTTTGGCCCTGAACCCCGCTGAATAAAGCCCTCCGGCAAACTGGCACAACCGTTGCGAAAGGCCTCGTCACACGAACAAGACGAGGTCTTACCATGCCACTCCCTTATCTGCTTCCTGCCGTTTCGGCGTTCATCCAACGCGCCCCGCGCATGCTGATCGGCGCCGAGTGGGTCGAGGCCGCCGACGGCCAGACCATGCCCTTGCACAACCCGGCAACCGGCGAAGTGCTGTGCGTTGTCCCGAAGGCTACGCCGGACGACGTTGATCGCGCGGTGCTTGCTGCGCGTCACGCGTTCGATGATTCGGCCTGGACCCGCACCCGCCCTCGGGAGCGGCAAAACCTGTTGTGGAAACTCGCGGATCTGATGGAACGCGACGCCGAACTGCTCGCGCAGCTGGAATGCCTGAACAACGGTAAAAGCGCGGCGGTGGCGCAGGTCATGGACGTGCAGTTGTCCATCGACTTCCTGCGCTATATGGCGGGTTGGGCGACCAAGATCGAAGGCTCCAGCGTCGAAGTCTCGCTGCCATTGATGCCCGACGATCAGTTCCACAGTTTTATTCGCCGTGAAGCGGTGGGAGTGGTCGGCGCCATCGTCGCCTGGAACTTCCCGCTGCTGCTGGCCTGCTGGAAACTCGGCCCGGCCCTGGCGACCGGTTGCACTGTGGTGCTGAAACCGGCGGATGAAACGCCGCTGACCGCACTGAAACTCGCCGAGCTGGTGCTGGAAGCCGGCTACCCGAGCGGAGTATTCAACGTGGTCACCGGCACCGGCATCACCGCGGGGTCGGCGCTGACCCACAACCCGCTAGTGGACAAACTGACCTTCACCGGCTCCACCGCCGTCGGCAAGCAGATCGGCAAGATCGCCATGGATTCCATGACCCGGGTTACCCTGGAGCTGGGCGGCAAATCGCCAACCATCGTCATGGCCGACGCCGACCTCAACAGTGCCTCTGCCGGGGCGGCCAGCGCGATTTTCTTCAACCAGGGCCAGGTCTGCTGCGCAGGTTCGCGGCTCTATGTGCAGCGCAAGCATTTCGACAATGTGGTGGCCGACATTGCCGGCATCGCCAACGCGATGAAGCTCGGCAATGGCCTGGACCCAAGCGTTGACATGGGCCCGCTGATCTCGGCGCGCCAGCAAGAGCGGGTGTACAACTACATTGAAATGGGCCGTGAAAGCGGCGCGACCATTGCCTGTGGCGGTGAGCAATTCGGCCCCGGGTTCTTCGTCAAACCGACGGTGATTGTCGACGTCGATCAAAAGCACTCACTGGTTCAGGAAGAGATCTTCGGCCCGGTGCTGGTGGCGATTCCGTTCGATGACGAGGCCGATGCCTTGCGCATGGCCAATGACAGTCCGTATGGCCTGGGGGCGAGTATCTGGTCGAACGACCTGGCGGCCGTGCACCGGATGATTCCACGGATCAAGTCCGGCTCGGTCTGGGTCAATTGTCACAGCGCCCTCGACCCGGCGTTGCCGTTTGGTGGCTACAAGATGTCCGGCGTGGGCCGGGAGATGGGGTATGCGGCGATCGAGCATTACACCGAGTTGAAATCGGTGCTGATCAAACTGTAATCATCGGGGCTGTCCCGACCGCCATCGCGAGCAGACGGAACGCCGCCCGGCTGCTCCCACATTGGATCTCCAGCGTTCACCCGATCCCTGTGGGAGCGAGCCTGCTCGCGATGGGGCCAGACCGGTCAATACACATTTCAGGATTTAAATCCCTGCCCCAGCAACCACCCGCGTATTACCCGCCCCTGCTCCACCGTCAAACCTTGCAGCGCTTGTCCGACAGGCTCGGTTTTCAACCGCCGCAGCAAAGGCGCCAACTCAACCCCTTGCACATGCCAGATCCCCAACGGCTGATCCGCCGTGATCACCACCTCGGCTTCGTCGACAAACCCATCGCGCAGCACCGGCGCCCGCTCAATGCTCAGCGAAGCAAAGTCGGCGGGGGCATGAGCAGGCGTAGCGTCCGGCCACTGTCGACGCGCACGCCAGAACGGTTGCTCCGGCCAGCGCAGTTCATCGGCATAAAAGTCCCGACCAATGCGCGCAAAACGCAAGAACAGCTGCTCGACCCGTTGTTGATGGAAGCGCTGGGCCAAGGCCGCCCGCTCAGGTTTAGCCAGCAAGGTGTTGATCACCGTCGGCGCCTGCAAGGCTGAGGACAGGGATTGAAAGATGCCGTTGCCTGACAGCGGATCGACCGCCATGGCCGCATCGCCAACCCGAATCCAGTTATCGCCGCACACCTGCGGATTGAGAATCGCCGTGCTGCTGCGGGCGTGCAGTTGCAAATCGGTTTCAGGCTGCGAGCCGAAAAAATCGATGGCCAACGGCGAGTCCTGGCGGCGCTGGCGACAGTAGTCGAGCAACTGCGCTTTGCCCGGTAATTCGGCGCTGGCCACGTCAACGGTCAACTGCCAATAACATTGACCGTCGGCCTGTCGCGCCATCCAGGCCCAACCGTCCGGCAGACTTTCCACCGCGCTGGCAGTGCGGCCTGACGTGCCCTGCCAACGGTTGAGCAGGCTGACCGTCTCCGGTCCGCGCAGGCCTTTACCAAGCGCCGGCGCCTGACGACCACGGGCCTCCACCAGAAACTTGCTGTTGAGCTCAGCATGACCTTCGACTTCAACCCGATGGCCCGACGCCTGAGAGTGAACCGCCAACACCCGGCCTTCGATCACCTCGACACCGGCCAGGCGCAAGTCCTCACGCAGGCCGCGATCAAAGCTCGGCCGATCCAGCAGAAATTCGATGTTTTGCGCATGCTGCTGGCCGTTCCACGACACCTGTCGCTGCGATGGCAACGCAACCTCCGCCAGTGCCTGATTCAAACCAGCACCGCGCAGGGCTTCGAGCACCCGTTGCGAAACGCCTTCAAGCGCCGCAAATCGTCGCCAGTCGCTGACCAGCGTCACCGCATAACCCAGCCGGCGCAGACCCAACGCCACCGCCGCGCCCGCAGGCCCGGCGCCGAGAATCAGGATGGTGCTCATGTCCAGACTCGCCGCTCAGGTCCGTGATAACGGGCATTGTCTCGTAGCCATTCAAGGACCTGCGCATTGCTCGCGTCGAGGTGCCCGGCAAGGAAATTGGCGATATGCCCGGTCAACGCCGCGCAACCGAGACTGGCACCGGATTGCCCTGGGTACATGCCCTGAACACAGGCGGCAAAGTCGGCCTGCTGGCTGTTGAGCCACGACCATTCGTGATCGCCGCAACGGGCATCGCCGGTCACTCGCAACACCTGCGGGTAACTCGCCGGGTACACACCCTCGCCTTGCGCCGGGCTCGACGCACACAGCAAAACACCACGGGCCAATGCCGCCGAACAGGCTTCACGCAGCAGATTGCGGTCCTGACGCAAGCCCAGGCTGAGGTTGATCACTCGCACGTCCTGCGTCACCAGCCAATCGATCGCCGTGGCAATCTGCAAGGCGCTGGTGACCCCACGCTGGTCGAACACTTGCGCGACGCAAAACCGTGCCGAGGCTGCGCGCCGGCTGATTGCCTCGACAACCGCGCTGCCGTGGCCGAGCGGATCGTCACGCAGTTCGTCTTCGGCGAGTCCGTCCTCGACCAGGTAAAACCGTCGCCCGGAGCTCACTTGTCCGCGTTGTGCCACGGAATGTCCGCTGTCGACCACGCCAATCCTTAGCTCATGCTTCATGCAGCACCTTAACCTGTGTCAGCACGCCGTCGAACAACTCAAAGCGCAGATCAGCATCGGCCAGGGTCGAGGGACGATGGCTGATCAGGATTCGCGTACGTCCGGCAAACAATCGATCAATGGCCTCGATAACTTCCCGCTCAGTGGCCTCATCGACCGCCGAGGTGGCTTCATCCAGCACCAGAATCAGCGGATCCTGCAACAGCGCACGGGCGATGGCAATCCGCTGTTTCTGCCCGCCGGACAACTGCTGACCGCGCTCGCCCAACGGACTGTCGAGGCCTTCGGGCAGGGAAGCGATCAGGCTGTCGAGCTGCGCCAGCCGCGCCACTTCGGCCACTGCCTCACGACTGGCGTCCGGCACCGCATAGGCGAGGTTATCCGCCAGGCTGCCGCGAAACAGCACGATGTCCTGGCTGACCACGGCGATCCGCCGACGCAACTCGAACAAGGCAAGCTCGCGCAGGTCGATCCCGTCCAGCAGCACCCGACCGGATTGCGGGTCGTGATGCCGCTGCAACAGGTCGATCAGCGTCGACTTGCCAACCCCGGAGCCGCCACTCAGGGCGACTTTCAAACCGTAGGGAATCCGCGCTTCGATTCCGCATAACGTCGCCGGGCGCCCGGGATGGCTGAAATGCACCGCCTCAAAACACAGCTCACCGGAGCTCGGCATTGGCTGCGGCGCGACCGGTGTGACAACGCTCGGTTGTTCACCGCGCAGCTCCATCACCCGACCGAGGCTGACGGTCATCCGTTGAATCGCCACATACAACCCGAGCAAGCTCTGCACCGGCCCGACCGCCATCCCCAGATAGGTCGAAAACGCGATCAACGCACCGAGCTGCCAGGTGCCCTGCACCACCCAGTAACCGCCAATCAAAAACGCACAGGCCCGCGACAACGAAGTCAGTGTGCCGGGCACCGCCTGGGTGAAAAATTCGGTGACTTGCAGGCGCAGCAACTGGCTCATGTAGCCCTGCCCCAATGTTTCGAGGCGTCGTGCTTCGCGCTGTTGCTGTCCGGCGGACTGGATGAATTTCATCACTGGCAAGGTTTCGACCATGAACGAGGACATGTCCGCCGAACGCTCACGCAACTGCCGCACATCGCGCTCGACCTTGCGCCGCATCCAGCGCAGCCACAGCACATCCAGCGGGATCAACACCAGCGCCAGCAGCGAGAGTTTCCACGACAGGGTCAGCAACATCGCCACCGCGCAGACCAGACCAATGACGCTGGAAACCGCCGAGAACAGCGAGTCGACGGCAAAGCGCTGGATCTCCGCGACATCACCGTCGAGGCGCGACATCAGGTCACCGATCCGCCGTTGCCCGTAGAAGCCCGGCGACAAAGTCTGCAAATGCCGATAAAGGTCATCGCGCAGGGCAAACAGAATCCGCCCCGACAACCGTGTGTGCAGGTAGCGATTGATCCCCGACAACGCCGTGCCAAGCAATCCGGCGACGATCATCAACCCGGCGATCAGCACCAGCATGGAAAAGTTGTGCGCCAACAGCCCATCGTCGATCAGCAACTTGGTCAGCCAGGGCTGCACCAGCACCAGCAACGAGGCGCACACCGACAGCCCGAGCAACCCGGTAATCGCCAGCCGATGCGGACGCACGAAGCCGTACAGCCACCGTAAGGCGGCGTCCAGCGCCTGGGGGTTGTGACTGTCGACCAGCCTGACGATCAAGCGCCGCATCAGCTGCGCAACTGTTTGAGCTTGCGATACAGCGTCGCGCGGCTGATGCCCAGCGCATCGGCCGTTGCCGAAACGTTGCCGTGATGATTGTCGAGGGACTGGCGGATCAGCTCCAGTTCGTTCTCGCGGATACTGCCGCAGGTCGAACGCTCGCAGGCATTCAACTCGTCGAGCATGCTGTCGGGCAAATGCTCCAGGCTCAGCAGGGTTTCACCGGGCTCGCGCATCGCCAGCGCGGTACGCAGCACCATTTCCAGCTGGCGGATGTTGCCCGGCCAGTGGTAACCGGCAAGCAGGTTGCTCAGGTCGTCCTTGAGCTTGACCGTCGGGGCGTCCAGTTTGCCGAGCAGACGGTTCACCAACTCACTGAAATCATCGCGCTCACGCAGCGCCGGCAGCATCACGCTGATGCCATTGACCCGGTAGAACAGGTCTTCGCGAAAGTGTTTTTCCTCGACCAGACGCTTGAGGTCGCGGTGAGTCGCGCAGATCAGCGCGACGTCGATGTCTTGCTCTTCACCGGCGCCCAGCGGCGCGACCTTGCGGTCCTGCAACACCCGCAACAGGCGTGCTTGCAGTGCCAGCGGCATGTCGCCGATTTCATCGAGGAACAACGTGCCGCCATGGGCCTGTTGCAAACGGCCGATCATCCCGCCGCGCCGCGAGCCGGTGAACGCACCTTCACGATAACCGAACAGTTCCGACTCGATCAGGCCTTCGGGAATCGCTGCACAATTGACCGCGACGAAGGGTTTGTCGCAACGGCTGCCGGCCATGTGCAGCGCCCGGGCGATGACTTCCTTGCCGGTGCCGGTTTCCCCCAGCAGCAACACCGGCAACTCGTTGGCCAGGCCTTGCCGGGCCATCCGTAACGCACGCGCATACCGCGCATTGCTGCCGGCCAGGGATTCGAGATCGGGTTGTGGTTTTGGATTTTTGGCGACACTGCGCGGTGTGCTGGTGACATTGATCGAGCGTTGCGGCGCACGCAGGGTTTTGTAGAAAAACTCGCCTTTGGCGGTTTGCAGGCTGCCGATCCCGCCTTGTTGCAGACGCGCCAGCAGTTGCAGGCCATCGACCCCGAGAAACTCTTCGCAGCGGTGACCAACCAAGGCTGAACGCTCGGCATTGAGCAACTGGCAGGCCTGGGCGCTGACCGCCAGAATTTGCCCGCCGAGGCTCACCGCCAACAGCCCTTGCCAGGGCGATTCGAGGTACTGTCGACGGCTATGAAAGGCCAGCACGATCTGCTCGGGAAAGCTTGCGTTGAACACCCGGCTTTCAATCTGACTGACCGCCATTGCCAACAACGCGGTGCTGTCATGCGCCCGGCCCAACGGGCCTTCGCGGGTCAGATCGAGTACGCCCAGGATGTCGCCTTGAGGGCAGTGAATCGGCACCGAACTGCAGGAGAAATCGCTGAGACGATCGAGGTAATGTTCGCCGCAGTCGATCAGCGTCGGCCGGGCTTCCACCAGCGCAGTGCCGAGGGCGTTGGTGCCACGAGCAGCTTCGCTCCAGCAGGCGCCCAGAGTGATGTCTTGCAGGCCGCTGCCCTTGAGGCGGTCGGCGCGGCCTTCGACCGCGAGAATGGTCGCCTCGGAATTGGCGAGGATGATCAACCCTTCCTTGCCCTGACGCTCGGCCAGGTAATCGATGGCCGGCATCGCGGCGTCGATCAGCAAGCGATTGCTCGCCAGCAACACCTCGAGGCTCGCACTCGATTCCAGTGCCAGCTCATGCTTGCCATTGAAGTGCACACCATGACTGAGACTGCGTCGCCATGAGGCATCGATTTCAGCGCGCAACACCCCGTTCGGGACTTCGCCTTCAAGGTGAAGTTTCTCCCGGGCCAGCCGGGCTTCATGTTGCGGTTGTGGCGTTATTGTTTTTATAAGAGTCATCAAGCGCTCCGGATCGGTCCGCCCAGTCTCTGGCCGGGTCACTTCCCGACATGCGACGAAGCACGCATGCCATGGGGAAATATCTACCCGGTTCAGGTGGCAGTAAAGGGAAGTTTGCCCGATACCTCGGACAGCCCTTCCCTCACGCAAAACCTGCGCCATGGGAATTCGGCGCCAACGCCTATCTTTACGTTAACGTCAAGAGACTGGCAAGTGCCGTAGAGCACCTGACCCGGTGTTCATGAGCAATAGGACTCGCGCTGCGATTCGATCAGGGTCAATGCCGCCGACCAAGCCAGCTCGATGATGTTTTCGGCATCGTCCTGTTCGAATTGTTCAGCCGTGTGAACACAGACCTCCGGCGACGGAAAATTCAGCTCACACCCGCCCGCCAACGCCTGTACTTGCGCCTGGCAGGCACGCTCCAGAAAGTAAATTTCCTGGAACGCGTGAGCCACACTGGCGCCGCCCACCAACAGTCCGTGATTGCGCAGGATCATCGCCTTGTGCGGTCCCAGATCGGCAATCAACCGCTCGCGCTCATCCAGCGACAAAGCGATACCTTCATAGGTGTGATAAGCCAGCTTGCCGTAGAACTTCAGCGCGTGTTGAGTGATCGGTAGCAGGCCTCGCTTCTGCGCAGCCACCGCCATGCCCGCCGCCGTGTGGGTGTGGATCACGCAGTTCAGATCGGAGCGTGCCATGTGGATCGCAGAATGGATCACGAAGCCCGCCGTGTTGACCCGATGATCCGCGTACGCCGGATCGACAATTCGACCCTGCTGATCGATGCGCACCAGATCCGAGGCGCGCATGCGATCAAAGATCACCCCGTAGCGATTGATCAGGAAGTGATGTTCAGGTCCTGGAATCCGTAATGTGATGTGGGTGTCGATCAGGTCGGTCATGCGAAAGTGCGCGACCAACCGATACAGGGCCGCCAACTCGCAGCGGGCCTGCCATTCAATGGTGTTCATGTGCTCGGGCTTATTCACCAAATCACCTCTTTTGTGTGTGATGGCGAGCGGGCTGCCCTTGAACGGGCAAAGCGCAGACGCCGGGTATCAACAGCACGGTGTGCTTGTGAGCTTTATCGCGGCCGGGCTAGGATTAGTCAATTTTCAAATTCTTAACCTAACTATTAGCCTGACTAATAGCAGGATTCCGTATGCCCTCACCCCTCTCCCAATCCAACCGACGCTTTCTCAATGACCGGCTCGACTGGAACCTGTTGCGCACCTATCTGGTGATCGCCCAGGAAGGCAGCATCAGCCGCGCTGCTGCGCGCCTGCACATCACACAATCGGCGGTGAGCCAGGCCCTCAAGCGTCTCGAAGAGCAACTCGACTGCCTGCTGATTGTCCGTAGCGGCCGGCGTTTCGACCTCACCGAAACCGGCGAAGAAGTACTGCGTATCGCGGCCGATGTTTATGGTGATATTTCGCGCCTGGGGCCGGTGATCGAGAGTCCTCGCGATGACGTGGTGGGCAAGGTGCGGATCCTGACCATCAGCGGTATCCAGTCCGCGCACTACGATAAGTTCCTGGCGGACTTCCATGAGAGCCATCCGAATGTCGAACTGGAAGTCGAGGTGATGGGCAGTTCGAACATCATCAGTGCCCTGCTGCAAAAGACTGCGACGGTCGGCGTCGGCTTATCCCGACTACCGCAGCCGCGGCTTGAGCAACGGGTGCTGTTTCGCGAGCGTTATGGGTACTTCTGCGGCCAACGCCACCGATTGTTCGGGCAGACAAATCTGAGGCTGGAACAGCTCGCCACCGAGCACTTCGTCAGCTTCACCAGTGACCAGTTGGGTGGTAATCTTTCGCCGCTGACGCTGTTTCGCGACCAGCAGGGTTTTACCGGCAAGATCGTCGCATCATCGACCAGCTTCGAAGAGATACATCGATTGATCTGCGCAGGGTTTGGGATCGGCTGTTTGCCCGTTCACCTGGTGCAGCGAGATGTCGAGCAGGGGTTGCTGTGGCGTTTGCCGCCTGAGGAGGGTGTGGTGGATCTGGATATTCGGCTGCTCTGGAATCGTGAGCAGAAAATGACTCAGGCCGAAACAGTGTTCCTGGAAAGCTTCCAGCACCTGCTCAACAGGCATGAGCAGGTGCTGTAGCTTTCAGCGCCTCAAACGTGAGGATCGCTGGGTGGTTTGCTCGGGCTCGCGTATTGCGGCTTCAGGTGACCGTCCTTGTCCAGCAGCCATGCATCCATGATCTGCCGCACCACAGGACCGGCAACTCGACCTCCGGCCTCACCGTTCTCGATCATCACCGAGATCACGATCTGTGGATGCTCCGCCGGGGCGAAGCCGACGAACAAGGCGTTGTCGCGGTTACGCTCACGGGTCTTCAAACGGTCGTAACGCTCGCCCTGTTTGATTGCCACCACTTGTGCGGTGCCGCTCTTGCCTGCAATCCGGTATTGCGCCCCCACCGCCGCCGCACGGGCGATACCGCGCGGATCGTGCATAACCATCTGCATGCCGTGGTTGACCTGCTCCCAGTCGTGCGGATTCTTCAGCAGGATGTTCGGCATCGGATGCTCATCCACTGGCGCCACGCCGTCGATCGTCTTGGCCAAACGCGGTCGGTTCCACACCCCTTTGTTGGCGATCAGCGCAGTCGCCTGAGCCAGTTGTAGCGGTGTCACTTGCATATAACCTTGACCAATCCCGAGGATCACCGTTTCACCGGGGAACCACGGCTGACGGCGAGTAGCGCGCTTCCATGCCTGGGACGGCATCAGCCCGGGAGACTCTTCAAACATGTCCAGCGAGACTTTTTCGCCAAGGCCGAACATCGCCATGTAATCGTGCAGACGATCGATGCCGAGTTTGTGCGCCAGGTCGTAAAAATAGGTGTCGTTGGAACGCATGATCGCTGCGTCCATGTCGACCCAACCGTCGCCGCTGTGATTCCAGTTACGGTATTTATGGTCGAAGTCCGGCAGTTGGTAGTAACCCGGATCGAAGACCCTGGTGGACGCCGTGACCACGCCAGTGTCGAGCCCGGCAATCGCCACTTCCGGCTTGATCGTCGAGCCCGGCGCATACAATCCGCGCAAGACCCGGTTAAACAGTGGGCGGTCAATGGAGTCATGCAGCGCCGCGTATTCCTTGAAGCTGATGCCGGTGACGAACAGGTTCGGGTCAAAGCTCGGTTTGCTGACCATTGCCAGCACTTCACCGGTGGCCGGATCGAGAGCAACCACTGAACCACGGCGGTCGCCCAACGCGTCTTCTGCCGCTTCCTGAAGCTTTACATCGAGGCTGAGCACGATGTTTTTTCCAGGGATCGGATCAGTGTGCTTGAGCACTCGCAGCACCCGGCCCTGGGCGTTGGTTTCGACCTCTTCATAACCGACATGGCCATGCAGCTCGGACTCGTAGAATTTTTCGATACCGGTCTTGCCGATCGACTGGGTACCGCGGTACTCGACGGTATCCAGTGCCTTGGATTCTTTTTCGTTGATACGCCCGACATATCCGATCGAGTGGGCGAAATGCGCACCCAGCGGGTAGTTGCGCACGAACTGCGGCTCAACGTCGATTCCCGGCAGCCGGAACTCGTTCACCGCCAGTGTCGCAATCTGCTCTTCGGTCAGTTCGTAAAACAAGGTGACCGGAACAAAGGGGTGGCGCGCCTGCTTCATCGCCTTATCAAACAGCGCGCGGTCTTCAACAGGCAAGTGCAACAGATTGACCACTGAGTCCAGCTCGCCTTTCACATCAGTTGCGCGTTCGCGGGTAATGATCAGGTTGTAGCTTGGCCGATTATCGGCCAGCAGTACGCCGTTGCGGTCATAGATCAGACCGCGAGTCGGGGTTATGGGTAGGACATGCACCCGGTTGTTTTCAGAGATCGTCGAGTGATAGTCAAACTCGACCACTTGCAGGACGTACAAGCGCACAACCAGTGCACAGGTGATGGCAACCACGAACAGCGCGCAGGCCAACAACCGCTTGTTGACCAGGCGCGTTTCTGTTTCGTGGTCCTTGATCGGGATCGGCTCGGGCATTTCTGCAGCAACTCTTTGACCGGGTTAAACGCCATTCCCTGCGCGTGACATCAGTCCATTAAAAAACGAGCTGCACCATACCAAAAACTGCGCGACCACTTTAGAGGGAATTTCCCAAGTGGCTGTCCTTGACGGCCAAAACGACGGTCGGACGTTGGTGCAGCCGATGAGCACTTTCTCGCAGGCAAAACAAAACCCCAACTGCTTTCGCAATTGGGGTTTCGGAATTTAATCTTGACGATGACCTACTCTCACATGGGGAAACCCCACACTACCATCGGCGATGCATCGTTTCACTGCTGAGTTCGGGATGGGATCAGGTGGTTCCAATGCTCTATGGTC